>Ga0233431_1001417_pt1 | contig 41717 bp, 30 predicted proteins | sample SI_118_April2016_FD_179867 | JGI IMG/M metagenome (GOLD analysis project Ga0233431, IMG submission 179867) | Seawater microbial communities from Saanich Inlet, British Columbia, Canada - SI_118_April2016_200_MG | ecosystem: Environmental > Aquatic > Marine > Inlet | place: Canada: British... | reverse complement strand
CCCTGCCCCAATCAAACCAACCTTAAAGATCAGAAAACACGAGTTTGAAGTAGAGGATATTTCTGAAAAAGGGGTTAGGTTTTCCGCTGATAAAAAAATTAAATTTGGGAGATGGGTCACTGGAAATGTCACATTTCATGATGGTCAAGCCATCGATATAGAAGGCAGAATTGCGTGGAAGCGCGGAGAAAGTGTTGGAATGTTCCTTACTGTAAAGCCCATCCCGTATCCAAAGATAATCAGTGAGCAACGGTTTCTTGCTCGCTTTAAACCTGAAGACGGTTCTTCCCGCGAATAGGAACGGGATGATTGCGCGCGGCGGAATCAGGAGAGGGCGATGAAAAATATTCAGGAAGAGATGTTGCAATCAAGAAGGAAGGAAGTCCTGTCTGTTTTGGCCGGGGGGATTGCCCACAGGTTCAACAATGCCCTGTCTGCGATTACCGGTAATGCAGAGCTGCTCGAGATGGAGCTTGCCGGGAATGATAAGTTAAACCGATATGTTGCCCGAATGAAAGAATCTGCGCATCAAATGGCCCATTTGACCAATCAACTCCTGGCCTATGCAAAAGGTGGCAAGTTTAATCCTGAAATCATATCCCCGACCGATTTTTTGAAGGATACTATCCCCCTGATCAAGGAAACTGCGGATCTTGAGATCGCAATAGAAACTGATCTTCCGGCGGATATTATGAATATAGAGGCGGATAATGCACAGATGCATATGGTCTTATCCGCAATAATCACCAATTCCAACGATGCCATGGAAGATATGGGTCGTATCATGATTGCGGCCAGAAACGTGGCGATTGATGAGGAATTTGTAAAAAGCTGTCCTGCTCTCAAACCGGGTCCCTATGTTTCTATTACTTTTGAGGATGATGGAATCGGCATGGATCAAGAGACGAGAGATAGGATCTTTGAGCCCTTCTTTACCACGCATTTCACGGTGCGAGGGCTTGATATGGCCGCTGTGTACGGTATTGTCAGAAACCATGATGGATGGATAACAGTCGATTCCGAATTGGGCAGAGGGAGCAGGATTGTTATTTATCTCCCCGCTGTGGAGGGCAAGGCAAAGGAAGGAAAGGCGCTGTATGCGAGTGGTGTCAGTTCCACAAAGACGGTGTTGGTTGTTGAGGATGAAGAGGCGGTTTCTGATATTACACAGGAGATATTAGAGACATTGGGTTATCGGGTTATAGAAGCCAGGACCGGAAAGGATGCCATTCATACCGCCGAGGCCTTTGATGGTCAGATTGACCTTGCCCTATTGGATATAAACTTGCCCGATATGGAAGGCGGAAAGTTGTATCCTCTTCTCATGAAGGCCCGCCCGAATCTGAAAGTGATTGTTTTTAGCGGATATACCATTGATGGGCTGGCCCGGGAGATCCTGAATGCGGGTGCGCAAGACTTCCTTCAAAAACCGTTTTCACTGACCGCATTGTCGGAGAAACTCAAGAAGGTCCTGGAGGGAGAATAGACATTTTATGTGTCACCTTTGGTGAGTTGGGATGGTTCAGCTTCGATCTCCTCTTCGCTGACAACCCGGTTTTTCCCGGTTCTCTTGGCCTGGTAAAGAGCCTGATCGGATCGGTCGATGACGGTGGAAACCGAATCGTTTTTGCGAAATGAGCTCGCACCGATGCTCACCGTAATGGAGAGGCCTTTTCCTCCCTTTTCTTTATCGGTTGTGTAGCGGGTTCCTGCAATCGCTTTTCGGAGTCGCTGTGCTTTTTTTAGAGCATTTCGCAGTGATGCCCCCGGGAGGACTATGACGAACTCTTCGCCGCCGTAACGTGCCAGGAAGTCTTCATCACGGATCAATTCAGTACATTTTCTAACCAATGCCACCAGAACCCGGTCACCGATCTGATGTCCGTACCCGTCATTAATTTTCTTGAAATCATCGATATCGAGCATGAGTAACGAAAAGGGTGAGCGTTTGATCGTGTTTCGGTCCACGAGTTTACGTATATAGCTATCATAGGCCTCACGGTTATATGCCTTGGTGAGGCCATCGGTCATTGCCTTGGTCTTGACCTTTTTCAGCTCTATGTTAAGGCTGCTTATCTGTTTGGCGAGCGCGCCCATCTGCTGTTTATCCCGTTCCTCTTTCTTGCCCACGGTTGCCTGAATTGCTTCAACTTCCTTTTTTAGATTTTTCTTCATAATCTTGATATCGTCGAGCATCGTTATACTTTCGAGCTCTTTACTTTGCTCATACACCTTACGATTGTAAACCCGATTCTCTGTACCCAGGGTTGTAATGGCCGTTCTCTGAAGGCCGATGATGTCCCATAGTTCCTTTTCTCGGTTGTTCAAATACTCCTTTTGCCCCATGATGAAGGCGGGAATGGATTTTTTGTAGCTTTCAAAAATGGTTTCAACGGTCTTTGTTTTTTTTTCGGTAACAAATCTTTCCGACAAGTCATCAATTTGCCTTGCAAACCGATCGGAGCCGGTTTCATCAAAATCCATGGAAAAATCCTTAATGAACAGCAACAGCGCTCGGATAGCATCCAAATAGATGCCCTTTTTCTCCGCATTATCTCGGATTTCTTCAATAAATTTTTCCATATCAACGGTCTTGTGTTCCCTGTTTTTCGAGAAATATGCCATTTAATCTCCTTGATTAGTCTAGTGTCATGTTCTCATTTGTTTGATAATAAGCAATGTGCTTACGCTATTAACCCAGAAATTCTTTTCCAAAGGCAGAACGCCTTCCCTACAATGTATATCGATACCGGTCCTAACGCTCCCACCTCTGGTGACAATATCTATTAACCTTTCTATTTTCATGTCCGCTTCCTATAATATGGGCTTACTCCCTGTTCATTGTTCTGAAATATTTTTAATCTTTATCTCTCAGAATATTGCGGATTTCGGAAAGTAGTGTTGCGATTATTTTTTCATTCTCGATTGGCTTGGAAACCCTCATTCGGGTTCCATATTTCACAGAAAGCATGATTTCCTCCGCAGATATACTTTCGGGAAAGAGGGCACCGCTTATCAATGCTCCCTGCATGCTCACCCCGTGCAAGTTGCATCCTGTAAGGTTCAAGCCACGAAGATTTGAGCTCCGCAAATAAGATCCGGAGAGGTCTAATCCCTTGAGATTGGCCTTTCTCAGATCCAAACCGCTGATATTACAATCCCTCAATTTAGGAGGAGGGCCCTTTTTCACCATGCTGTTAAACTTATCAAGGTTCTCCTCAAAAAGAAGTTCCTGCTTGGGTCTGCGCCTTATTTCAATGTTTTCCATTTTTTTCCTCAATAAAGTGTTGCGTTATCCTATCCCCTCTTTCAGTAACTTGAAGCAATATGGTTTCATCCTCTATCCACAGTCATAACTCAAAAAGCAAGAATCGTACCAAATGACGGCATGATTAATTTTTCCGTATCCAATCTTGCGAAATTTTTTCGGGTGTGCGATAAAACTGCAATATGTAACACCTGAAGGCGTTGGGAAGGCGCACAATATATGGAAATCGGCCTTGATATGAAGTTGCCCCATGCCCAAAATGTAAAGGGCGTATTCTTCTGGATTTGCGCTCAGATTTAACAGCTTAAATAGCGCAGCGTTAAGAGGAGGTTAAGACATTGCACGAGGCAACCGAACAGGATGCTCAGCAATTAAAGAACCGGATACTAAAATCTCTGGTCGATTTGCCACCCATGCATGAAGTGGTGACAAAAGCGCAAGAGATCATGGCCGATCCAAATTCAAATATGGAAGACCTTGCCGCTATAATTGAGACGGATCAGTCGATGGTTGTTAAGATTCTGAAATTGATGAATTCCGCCTATTACGGTTTGAGCAGGGAGGTCTCCTCCGTAAGACAAGCTTGCGGCCTCCTTGGATTCCAAGCATTGCGGGAACTCATCGTCGCAGTCGGTGTTTCCAATGTGTTGGGAAAGAAATTAAAGGGGTACGAGTTTGAATCAGGAGAATTGTGGCTGCATTCCATCGCCACCGGCTTTTGTTCACGCATTCTTGCCGAAAAGAAAAACCGTGAATTGGCAAATGATGCTTATACGGGGGGGCTGCTTCATGATGTGGGCAAAATAATCCTTGACCCGTATGTTTTGGAAAGAAAGAACGCGTTTGATGACTTCACGAAAGATGAAACCAAGATGGTTCTTGATGCTGAAAAGTCCATACTGGGCTTTGATCATGCTGAAATCGCATCTGACATCTGTAGAAAGTGGCATATCCCTGAAAACGTAACCCTTGCGATACAATATCACCATTATCCATCACTTTCAGCGGGAAGTGAACTGGCGCATATTGTCCATACTGCGGATTATCTGGTCAGGCTAAGCGGTCTTGGGTATGAGGATGATGACTTAATGATTGAGCTTGAAGAGGGTGCCCTGGACTTCCTGGGTTTCACGCAGGAGAATTTCAGCGATATTTCATTTCGGGTCCTTGAATATGTCCAAAAACTTGACGGTGCATATCATAGGTGATTTTGGATTGCGGATTGCGTGATCTCGGTCCAGATCTTGAAGGGTTTGTCTAAAACGATCTGTTTGTTCGTAAACATATGGGGCTTGTTTTCTGTCTGATACTCGTTCATGGCCTTGTCTATTTTTGCCATCAGCCTTTTGGTTTTCGTGTCGCTCCATAATTCAATGATCTTAAAGTTGTCATCTGTTTCTTCATAACGAAAACACATTTTGTCATACCCATCTTCATAGTACCCGATCCTCTCCGAAAGCTTGGAAGCGTAGGCTTTGAGTTGCCCAATGAGCTTGATATTGTAGCCAATACGCGGGGCCTTAACGGCCTCTTCATAGGACGTTATCCCCATCACTCTTTGTTTGGCCAAAACTTCCAATTTTAACGCCAGTATCTGTTCGTTTAATTTTTCACGTATGGATGCTGCCAGTGCACGCTTTTCCGACAATTTGTCACGGACAGCCAGAATCTGCTGCAATTTCCGTTCGAACATTTCGGATTTGGTAAGAGGGTCCGGTTTCACCTCTGCCCGGGGCGAAGAAACCGAAGTTTGCGGGGCCTTGACGTGCGATACGGTAGCGGGGCTTTTGGGGTGCTGTGGTTCTGAATCATTGGCATCCTCAGATGCGGGTTTCAGTTTAAGTTTTTGTACCCATCGGGACACCATGGGGTGTTCCAAAATATTGACATCCTTGTAGTATACGAACCAGACAGAGGCGGACCCGAGCACCAGGATTGCAATGATACTCCACACAACAGCATTCCTTCGTCCGTTGCCTCGGTGTTCGTCCTCTTCAATATCAGGGTATTCGTGTTCGTCCAACGCATCTATGTCTTCTTCTGATTTTTCATCTCCTGCGTCTTCATCTGCGTTAGATTCCTCTGGGTACAAATCCGGCTCGATGGCGGGGTCTTCGGTTTTGTCCTCATCTCTTTCCTCTTCAAACGCAGGTTTATCAGGGGGCGCCTTTTTTCCAGTGGCAGGTTTTTCCGGATTTTTCTCTTTTTGTTCCTGGCTTTCCTCAGTGGTGGCCTCTTCGTATCCGTCTATTTTCTCATCCGCACCGGGCGCTTCCGATTCTTCTTCTCCTTTCCTTTCGGGCTCCGGTTCACCCAGTTCCTCACCCTTCGCTTCCCCTCCGTCATCAGCGGTATTTTCAGAGCCCGGTTCTTCCTCCTTTACGTCTTGGTTAATATCTTCAATATCCGTGGACAGCTCAGCAACCATCCTGTCCATTTTTTCCTGGTCCGTCAGTTCCTCTTCTGCCCCTTCACTTTCAGACTCCGGCTCTTTCGGTTCCTCATCTTCTGTTACCTCTTCGGCCTCAACGGTATTTTCAGAGCCCGGTTCTTCCTCCGTTACGTCTTGGTTAATGTCTTCAATATCCGCGGACAGCTCAGCAACCATCCTGTCCATTTTTTCCTGGTCCGTCAGTTCCTCTTCTGCCATTTTTTTCTCTTTACCCCGATGTTACGTCCCGCGTTTCTTACAAGACTGAATCTGACCTGTGAATGGATACTAAAATAGAGACTCTTTAGGGCCGGGAATGAATTCGAACCCACAGGTCATGCCGCCATTGGAATTCCCGGCGGCCCAGACAAATTGGACTTCCCGGTCACATAATTCGCCGTCAATATCCATTCTTAGGTGATTCTTTGAGAGAACTTTATGACCAGTCCGATACCCTGCCACCCAAGTTAATTATGTTTCGGGTTTAAAAATCCGCGAAGTCATCACCGTCCAATGGGAAAACGTCTTCCGGTCTACGTCCTTCTCTCTTGGCCGGGTTCGCAAGGGTTTTCGCTTTTCCGAGGGTCCCCCTTTTTAGTGCGGGGGCCTTTTTATGCGCCGGTTGAATGCGGGTCGTAGTTGCCAGTCCCGTTTTTCCGCTCACCATGGACACCAGGTCGTCTACATGGCTCTTTATCTCTTCGGCCTGAGCATTCATCTCTTCCGAGGCTGACGCAGATGCCTCTGCATTGGCCGCATTTTGCTGGGTCACTTTGTTCATTTCGGCCACAGCCTGGTTCACTTGATCGATCCCCTGGGCCTGCTCTATGGAAGCAGCGGAAATCTGATTGACCAGTTCGTTCACCTTAGCAGCGCTTTCCGCCACCTTGGTGAACTCAGTGTTGGTTTTCTCCACCAGTTCCGTGCCGTCACTGACCCGCTTCACCGTACCCTCTATGAGCTCGGCCGTGTTCTTGGCCGCTTCAGCCGCTCTCAGGGCGAGGTTCCTGACCTCGTCCGCCACAACGGCAAATCCGGCCCCCGCCTCTCCGGCCCTGGCTGCCTCAACCGCCGCATTAAGGGCCAGGAGATTGGTCTGAAATGCGATCTCATCAATGGTTTTGATGATTTTGGAGGTCTCATGGCTCGCTTTGGAGATTTCATCCATGGAATGGGTAAGGTCAGCCATGGACCCGTTCGCCACAACGATCACCGCGTTGGTATCTTTCATCAAGTTGTCCACCAGGGCTGAATTGTCTGCGTTCTGGCTGGTCATGGAAGATATCTCTTCCAATGATGCCGATGTCTCCTCAATGGATGCCGCCTGTTCGGAAGAGCCTTCGGCGAGTGACTGACTGGAAGCGGAGACCTCCCCGGAGGCGGATGCCACCTGGTCGGATCCGTTGTTGAGACCGCTGATGATCCGTCTGATGGGACCGGTGATATTCTGGGTGATCAATATTGCGATCAATACCCCTAACACAACGGCCGCTGTCAGCCCGACCTTCATGATCCAGGATGCATTTTGCAGGAGGTCTTTGGCATCGGTTGCCATCCCGGCGGTGGCTTTCATGCCTTCATTGGCAGTGGTTCGGCAGGCGGCAATCACGGCTTTGCCTGCGTCGTTACGCTTATCGCCCAGTTTCTGCATGTTTGCCCAGCTCCCTAAGAATCCTACCATGGCGCCCTTGTAAGCGTTTCCGGCGGCCTCAATCCCGTCGATCCGTTTGAGATCCACATGAAGCCGCGTAATCTTTCTCAGTTCCCCGAACTTCTCTCCCATTTTCGGGAAGTTCTTGAGGGCCTCTTTCATGAACTCGGGATTCCGGAATGCCTGGGCCTTGAAGGCCTTAACCCTTGTGTCGTTCACCAGGTCAATAGCGTCATTGACCAGGGTGATCTTTGTGTTCCGCGCATACATGTCGTTCGTCAGTTTCTCCTGCTGGCTTTCCAGAAATGTTTCGCACTGCACCGTATATTGATCGGTCACAGCATCCATGACACTCCGGTAGTTGGCAAGCTTCACGTAATTTTCCAGGTAGCGTGCCATGCTCGATAGATAGTTTTCAGCGGCTGTTTCGGTCTCATCAATCCTCTTGATATTTTCAGCGTCGTGGGTAATCCTGCGCAGGTCCGCTGTCATCTTCTCCAATCCCTTAAACCTCTGACCGGCCTCCTGCATGAGTTTAGTGTTCCGGGTTGCCCGGGCTTCAAAGCTCATCACGAGAACCGCATTGGTCACGTCAATGATCTGGTTGACCAGGGTGATTTTCTCCAACCGTTCCTGAATTGTAGAACCCTGCAGGCTGATTTCCCTTCGCATCTTTAGATTTTGTCCAATAAGGTAGTCGTTCCAGCTCTGAACGTTCCTGGAAGCGCCATCTTCCATCTTTTGACGGGCACCGACCATGGCATCGTTTGTATCAATGTAGGCCGTCATGTTCCGGGCATACTTTTCGGCGGATGCTTCAGTTTCGTTGATCTGTTTGATATCCGAGGCGTTTTTGGTGATTGCCCGGAATTCTTCCGTAAGCCCTGTCAACTCCGAGAGAAGTTCGATGGCGACCCGCATGAGCCCCATGTCGTTTGCGGCCCGGGCTTGGAAGTTCGTCACACGCACCTCGGCACCAAGCTTGAGAATGTTCATGACGATCTCGATTCTCTTCTGCCGCTCAGCCAGATCTTTTTTGAAGGCCTGGTTCTGACTCGCCAGAAAGTCATTGGAATGGGTCATGTATTTTGCGGCCGAAGCGTCGAGGACCTTCCTGTTGGCATCCATCTTTGCTACGGTTTCAACCGTTTGCTTGACAAGGTCCTTATATTCGTCCACGGCCGTGGCCGCAGTGTCCAGTTTCCCTTTCAGCGCCTTGAGGTATTTCGCCTTCTTTTCAAGCTTCCGGCCCGCTTTAAGGCTGTTCTCAACCGCCTGAAGTTCCCTCTGAGCCTCGTCATGGAATTTCGGGTCCTCGGTAAAGCCGTAACCACGCATGGCATACATCATGCGATTTGCGCCCCCCCGCAAATCAACGGCCATGTTTACTTCAGGGATATATTCCTGGGAAAGCTTGGTTGTTTCAGTCTCCACCGTGCCCATCTCCCAGACGCCGACCGTGCCAAGAATTCCCGCAATGACAATCAGGACTCCGAATCCAAAAGCGATCCTCGTACCTAATTTCATGTTTTTCATCCGTGTCGCTCCTTGATCCTTGCCTTCCACTCTCTACGTGGAAACGCATTCAATGCTGTCCGCCGATCATTTTTGTATCACACATGCTGAAATCATCCATTAAATAGAATGCAATATATATGCCGATATATACAGACAAAGGGTGAATGTAAAATCGTAAAGATAAGGCATTCCAACTAGATAGAGTGAGATTCTTAGGCCATGGTAAATTGAAAAGGTTAAAACGAATAGTGAAAAAACGATTCTTGTCAAAACCTTGACGCCATCGTGCATCCAAGGCGGTGAATGATACATTGCGCTGTGCCCGGGACCGTAAGCCTCCTGAAAAGCTGCGGCGATCTCTTGTGGGGCACCGATGTTATGGGCAGCATTCCGATGATTTCTTTGATCTTCAGGATGCAGATCCCGTACTCAAGGTGAAGGGGAGGTATTTCCCCTTTAGTATTGTAGAAAGTACACTCTCCAGGGAGTCAGGATGTACCGGCTTTTCCACCCCCAGGCCTGATCCAATTGTGGTTTCCTTTTTTCCTTGACGACCAAGTGGTATTTCGGTACGATTCCTCCAGGAAAAACAAGTTCTTATCAATCAATATTCGGATTGGCGCTTTTACTTTTGAGCGTGTGAATAAAATGACCACCTCATTCTTGGACAAGAAATATCCCCTAAAATTGGGATTGCTTCTTGCGATTCTGGTGCTTAACGCTTGTGGTACTCCCGAGAAAAAGCAGAACGACCCGGTCGTTTCCCATGTTAGCAAGATAGGCCCTTTGGAGACCTCGGACAAGGACTTTTCCAGGGATTTTGATTCCGAGCTTCATTTGCTGCGCCAAGAACAGAAAATAATCAACTCAAGCCTGGAATCTATCCAAGATCGTCAAGCGGAGAATGTGGCCGAAATAGGCGAAATCAGAACACGAATGCAGATGTTCATCGGTCATGCGGAAGAGAACGTTAACCTGGTAAATCGTACTGTTAAGAGGAATACCGCTGAGCAGGATGAAATGAAGAAAAAACTGTCCACGCTTGTGGCGCGATTTAAAAAGCTTGAAGCAAGTGTACAGCATCTTAATAGCCGCCTCGATCTTGAATCGGGCAACCTTGAAGTAAGAAAGGGTCCTGCAACTCCCCCCAGGAAGAAAGAAGCATATAAACCCCCGCTCCCGGTGGTTGGAAAAGAACCTGTTTCGCCCGACAAAAGACTCTATGCGTTAACACTCAAGCTCCATCGTGATGGCAAATATGAAGAAGCTATCGAGGGTTTTAACAACTTCATAGTAAAATTTCCAAAATCGGATTTGGCAGATAATGCTCAATTCTGGATGGGCAAATCATATATGGCCCTCAAACAATATGAGCAAGCCATTCTGGCCTATCAGGACGTGATAAAAAAGTATCCCAAGGGTAACAAGGTAATCGATGCAATACTTTTTCAGGCACAAGCGTTTTATGAGATAAAGGACAAAGCGACTTCAAAGATATTGCTCAAGAAAATCATTAAGAAATACCCAAATTCGCGTGAGGCAAAGATTGCCAAAAAAAGACTCGGGGAAATGCGATAACCTGATTTGTTTACTTAATGATGCGTAATCCCAAGTTGATTATTTTTTGGCAATAGCATCCTGCAATGCCGTCTTCAGCTGACCTAAGGTGAAAGGCTTGGGAAGTGCGAAACGGAAGCCGTGGTCCCGGAACTTATTAATGATAGGATCACTGGAGTAACCTGTAGTAACGATCGCCCTGACATCAGGGTCAATCTCCAACAGTCTCTCAATAGTCTCAGCCCCTCCCAGGCCGATTTCATTGGTCAAATCCAGAATGACCGCCTCAAATGGTTTTTCTGATTTCATTGCCTTTTCGTACATTTCAATCGCTTCAACACCTTCTACAGCAACCTCTGCATTATATCCGAGGTGGGTAAGCAACGCATTAGAAACATCTCTGATGACTTCCTCATCGTCCATCACCAGGATTTTTCCTCCTTGGCTTAAGGATATTTCCGGTACAGGCTTCTTTACGGGGGCTGTCTCAACAATCTCTTTTACAGATGCGGGAAGGTAGATAGAAAAAGTTGTCCCTGGCCCCAATTCGGATTCAACCGTGATTATCCCATCATGTTTTTTTACAATTGAATCGGATACCGAAAGCCCGAGCCCCATACCTTTTTGAGTCCCCATATCTTTGGTCGAAAAATAGGGGTCAAATATCTTTGCAAGGTCTTCGTCAGGTATGCCGGGTCCCTGATCTTTTATGGAAATCTTGACATATTTGCCATCCTTTAATATCAGAGCGTCTTTTTCCCCTATGTTGACATTCGCACAGGAGACATTGATCGTTCCTTGCTCGCCCATGGCTTCCTGAGCGTTGGTTACAATATTACAGATGGCCTGTTTCATCTGATCTTTATCAACTTTTGTTGGTGAAATATCGTCAGGAATAGAAAACCTGACATCTATATCAGGGCCTTTCAATGAAGACGCCACAGAATCCTTTGCCAAATTTCCCATGGAAACGGTTTCTTTAACCGGCTCTCCGCCTTTGGAAAACGTGATCAGGCGGGCCGTCAACTCCTTCGTTTGGATGGAAGCCTTTTCTGCCTTAAGCAAATTAGCAAAGGCTTTACTCCCAGGTTTCATCTCGATTTTGGCAAGGGAGATATTGCTCACAACGGCGGACATAAGATTGTTGAAATCATGGGCAATGCCGCCGGCAAGCACGCCAAGGGATTCAAGCTTTTTGGATTTCAGGAGTTCTTTCTGCATGAGCTTTTGTTTGCTAATGTCACGGTTACTGGCTCGTTGTCCAAGATATCTCCCATTGGGTCCATATACGGGCTGGCAAACATGACTGATCCAACGCTCTTCTCCTCTACGGGTGATGATCCGGAAATCAAGAGAAAACCTCCCTTCTTGCTTCTCCACTTGGCACATATGACTGACAAAGGTTGATTGGTCATCGGGGTGAACTATCTTTTCAAGCATCTCGTGATCATTAAGAAACGCCTCGGAACTATAGCCGGTAATCCTTTCACATGATGGCGAAACATAGATATGCTGACTATCCGGTGCAATCCAGTACTCCCAGTCATGGGTAAAATCTGCAACGGTACGAAACCGTTCTTCACTCTCCCGCAGCGCCTCCTCCGCCTGTTTACTGGAAGTGATATCCTGAATTATCCCTGTTACCTTTATTGGCGTTCCTTTATCGTCCCGCTCAATCAAAGCCTCTTCATGAACTATGCGCTCTGACTTGTCAGGCCATATTATTCGGTAATCGACTTTGTAAGGATTATCGTCAGAGTTTAAGGCTAACGCTGTTTGCTTAACAATGAGGGCCCGATCATCCGGGTGCACCACCTGGAGAAACTCATCAAAACTGGGAGTTATAATATGTGGATCGAGTCCCAGAATCCTGAATGTTTCGTCAGACCACCACAGTTTATCTGAGATTGCGTCTTGGTCCCATATCCCGAGATGGGCAATTTTCTGGGCTCTCAATACCCAATCAGTAATATATTCTTGTTTGACCATAACCCTTTATTATTACAACACAATAGCGTAATGAAGATAAACTTCTTCAGTTAGTGGAATCCAGAAGGTATCATAAGTGATATCGCCAGCCGGGATCTTTTCATTAATTGACTTATGAGATATAAGCGCTTCATCGGCTCTGCAAAAGGTACATTTTATCCCTTTTGGGGGAACCGTATTGTTTTTTTCATAGTATTCTCTATTTTCTTCCGAGATAGATGCTTTCTTCCCAAAAGTATCCCAGCAAAAGGAATCGACTCTAACGCCTATCTCTTTTGCTGCTTTGTTCGCCGTAATTATTCTTCTGTCTTTACGAATAAGCATAGCCGGGTATGGGAGGCTGTTCATCAATGCCTTGTTTAAATTCTTATGGGTAAGCAGCTCTTGAGTCTTTACAATAGATTCCTCTTCATCGAATGATTCTTGATTCATAAAATTTCTCCTTGATTTTGAGATTGACAATATCAGATTTGATGAAATGGGAATATTCCGTATCACGTTCCATCCAGCACCTTCCGAACGGTTTCCGCCAAATTCAGCATCACGAGAGGCTTCATGACGAAAGCTCTGATCCCAATATCCTTTGCCTTCTCTTTTGAGACCAGTCTGCTGTGCCCAGTGCATAGGATAATCGGGATATCGGGCCGGATTTTCATAAGATCCCGGGCTAATTTGTCACCCGTCATGTGGGGCATGGTCATGTCAGTAATGACCAGATCGAATCTGTCAGGTGCTGCGCGGAACAGCTCTAAGGCCTGCACGCTGCTTATTTTTGTAACCACCTCATATCCCAACTGCTTTAATATCTGGCCCCCTGTTTCTACCAGAACTTCCTCATCATCAATGAATAGAATACGCTCGCTCCCGGTGGGGAGGGGCTCTTCAGACTCCTTTTCCGCCCTTTCCTCATCCAAAATGATGGGTAGATACACGTGAAAGGTGGTTCCCTTCCCCATTTCACTATAAACAGTGATCGTGCCCCCGTGGGTCTTGACAATGCCCTGGACCACGGACAACCCCAACCCGGTTCCTTCACCTGTATCCTTGGTGGTGAAATAGGGATCAAAGATTCGCTCCAGTGTCTCAGCGGTCATTCCATGGCCTGTGTCACTGACCGTCAGTCTAAGGTAAGAACCGGCAGCCAGATCTAAATGCTTTGAAGCGGAAGGGTAATCCAGTTCCACATTGGCAAGGGCAACTTCAAGCAAACCACCATTCTTCTGCATGGCATGGCCTGCGTTGGTGGTAAGATTCATAATCACCTGATGCATTTGAGTGGGATCGGCATTGACAACGCCTGCGTCTTTGGCCAGATCTTTCCGGATCTCAATGGTTGTGGGAAGTGTAGCTCTGAGTAAGTTAAGGGTCTCTTGAACGATATGCCTGACCTGCACGGGCCTTTGTCCTTGTTTGTGCTGGCGGCTTAGGGTCAGGATCTGTTTAATCAGATCTGCTGCCCGGTCGCTTGATTTTATCATTTTATCCAGATAAGCAATGACGTTGCTCCCTTCAGGCACCTTCATCTTTGCCAGCTCCGCATACCCTATAATGCCTCCAAGGATGTTGTTAAAATCATGGGCGATACCGCCTGCCAAAGTTCCGATGGCTTCCATCTTCTGGGCCTGCTGAAGTTGGGCTTCCAAGTGTTTTCGCTCCTTCTCCGCCTCGTGTTGCTCGGTAACATCTTGTATTACACCCAGTACTTTGGCCGGCACACCATTTTTATAAACCAGCTCTGCCATGGAATGGATTAATACGGTTTGTCCGCTAACCTCCTGCCGTATCCAAAATTCTATGTCGTATGGTTTGTTTTCTTGAATCAGGTCAACCAACGCTTGATGCACTCTTGGTTTGTCGGATATACAGGCTTCAACCCGGTCCAAAGGAAAATAGGGCGAAGACGAAGCTCTCTCAATGTCATAGATGCGAAATGCCTGTTTTGAACCCCAGACTTTCCCGGTGGCGATATCGTACTCCCAGTTACCGAGGTTCGCCACGGACTGGGCTTTTTTTAACCGTGCTTCACTTTCTCTTAACGCTTTTTCCCTATCCAGCCGTTCACGCATATCCCTTGCGATGCCAAATGTCCCAATAATGTTCCCATTGCTGTCTTTAAAGGGCAGGCTGGTGAAGTGGCACGTTATACCGCTGGTAAACGTTACCGTGTTTTCCAGACTTTCTCCGGCCAAAGTCCTCTTATAAAACTCCATCACTGAATGATGATCTTTTTGAACAAAAAAAGTAAGGAATGGCCGGCCGATTATTTCGCTAAGGGCAAAGCCCGTTAATCTTTCTGCGGCGGGATTGGCATAGACCACATTTCCGTTGGTGTCGGCTCTGTAGGCCAGATCTGAAATGCTGTCTAAAAACAATTTCGCTTCATGAAGAGATTTTTCAGCCCTCATCCGTTCGCTGATGGCACGTCCCTGTTGGAGATTTTGGAGTGCGAGCAGGCCGATCTGATCGGACAGCGTTTTGGCTAGATTGACGGCACGTTCAAACGCTGCATCATCAACCAGCTTAAGCTCTCTCGCTGCCTCGATCAGCGCTTCCTCGTCCACGCCGATTGTAAGTGCATACCGTCTGACCTCATCCAAATCCAAATCGCGATTAACCCGCTGACCGAAGCCCCAGTTGGCCAGATGCTGCCCCTGGATGACAATGGGGACCGTGCCGGTCACCATGTTTTTCAATACGCAGCCACATCGGATATGGGGTGTCTGGTCTTTTCGGAGGATGTGCATCAGTTTGCCGTAAAAGGCCTCGCAATTGGCGGCGCCTTTCTCCGTACTGCGCAACAGTTTACAAAAAGATGTAAAGCACGAGGGCTTGGTAAACGGCTTGCCGTTGGGACCGTAAATGATCGATGGCATATTGAATGCCTCGGCGAAGGCATCTTGAAGATGCTGAAGCATATCCACCCCGAGGATATGTTGCAGAGAAAGATCCCCCATGTCAATTCTCGGTTCCGTCAGGGCAATGAGCTTGTGTCGTACCTGTTTCTCCAGACGCTTGCTGACGTCCAACTCCCTTAGCCGCGTAAAACCCGCGTCGGCAATTGATTGCGCTAATTTGGCAAGGAAGGCGATACCCGCTCGAAACTTTTTCTCTGTGAAAATCGGAACTTCCTTGAATGCCTTAATGTACTCTGTTTCGTCAAATCCGAATTTCCGTGCTTGTTCTCTGAAAAACTGTTCTGTGGTTTCGCCAGGAGGTTCCAGAAAGACCTGCCCTGAAAAAACGTTTGCCACGTGTTCCCCAGCTATGATAACCGGCGACGATGCGTCAACCAGGCCTCGCGGGCATTTGTAGATCACAAAAGGTTCGCCATCATCCAACTTCTTTCTGATAATTGTGTCGCTTTCCATGCATTCTTTTTCGATCTGTGGATGTTTTCTATGAAAATCCGTACATATCTTTTGCCATCCGGACCCGGTTAGGATCTCCCCGTCCATGGTGATAATGGCTGAAGGAATGGAGGCAGCAGCGTACAATTCATCGGTTAGCGCCTGCAATTTAGGGACGTCAATCAGTTTTTTGAATGTGTATTCCATGATTTTATGTGGGCCCCCTTTGGCCTGCCGACCATCTTCCCATGATAATTCCTCATAGCATATCCCACAAATCCTTTCAAGACTTCCGACCCTAAGTTACACTTTTTGCAAAAAAATCCAATAGATGGCAACATATATACTCTTACACAGGTATCGCCTCACTAAAAATGAGTTTATATCGGTGCGTTAATAGAAATAACCGGTAATGCATTCGCAATCCAGTTTTTCATTTTTTCCCTCCCCAAATTCTACAAAGTTGTCCCGTTCCCACCCAGGGCGTGGAAACGGGACGTTGTGAAAGGTTCAGATCAGAAATCATCAAAATCCTTGTCATCCAGAGGGAAAACCTCTTCAGGTCTTGCATCCTTCTTAGCCGCCTGTTTTCTTTTGGGGGCCGCAAGGGCTTTTGCTTTTCCGAGGGTGGGCCTTTTGAGTACGGGGGTCTTTTGACGCGCCGGGCGGGCGTGGGTCGCGGCAGCCTGCCCCGTTTTTCCGCCCACCATGGCAACAATCTCACTTACATAGCTTTTCATCTCTTCGGCCTGGGCGCTCATCTCTTCTGAAGCCGATGCCGACTCCTCGGCATTGGCCGCATTCTGCTGGGTCACCTTGTCCATCTCGGTGACGGCTTTGTTCACTTCCTCGATTCCCTGTGCCTGCTCTGTGGAAGCAGCGGAAATCTCACTGACCAGTTCACCCACTTTTGTGGCGCTTTCCGCCACCTTGCTGAATTCAGCGGTGGTCTTCTCCACCAGTTCGGTGCCGTCATTGACCCGCCTCACCGTGCCTTCAATGAGTTCGGCCGTGTTCTTGGCCGCTTCTGCCGCCCTCAGGGCAAGATTTCGCACCTCGTCCGCTACAACTGCAAACCCGGCTCCCGCCTCTCCGGCCCTGGCTGCCTCAACCGCCGCATTCAAGGCCAGGAGATTTGTTTGAAATGCGATCTCATCAATGGTCTTGATGATCTTGGATGTCTCTTCGCTCGCTTTGGAGATTTCATCCATGGAGTGGGTAAGGTCGGTCATGGATCGGTTCGCCCTTCCAATCACCTGGTTGGCCTCTTTCATGAGGCTGTTCGCATGTCCGGAATTATCCGCGTTTCGTTTGGTCATGGAAGACATCTCTTCCAATGACGCCGATGTCTCCTCAATGGATGCTGCCTGTTCGGACGACCCTTCGGCTAAGGACTGGCTGGATGCCGATACCTGCCCGGAGGCGGATGCCACCTCGTCAGCGCCCTGGTTCAGGCCTTCTGTTACACCGCTGATGGGTTTGATAATGTTTCGCCGGATGAAAACAAAAGAAACTGCCAGGGCCACGATAACAATCGCCAGGGTTATTGCTGCCAACAGCCACAAAGCGAAGTTAATATTGTCCTTAATGCCGTTTCGTTGTTTTTTAATCTGGAGGTTCAGGTTTTTCTGAGCAGTCTTGATCTCTTCATCAAGTAGCGCTTTCCTGGCATTCACTATGGCATCGATGTCATCGATATAGATTCCGGTGCCGATAATCCATCCCCATTCTTTGAACAACTTGACGAATGAGAGCTTTGGCTGGGGTTTGTCCGCCCCGTACTTTGGCCAGTAATAATCCACAAATCCCTCACCTTTATCTTTGCAGACCTTCACAAATTCCACAAATAGCTTTTTCCCGTTTGGGTCCTTGCTATTGGAGAGATCCTTACCATTCAGCTGGGGTTTAAAAGGGTGCATGATCATGGTGGGGTGCAGATCGTTAATCCAGAAATAGTCTTTATTCGCAGGACCGTATCTGAGACCTTTAATAAGATCAGCGGCCTTTATTTGCTTTTCTTCAAGACTCATTCGTTCTTCTTTCTCAATGGTGTCGCGAATGCCGTCGGCTGTATTTACGTTGTTTTGAAGTTGTTGTTCATAAACAAGCCCAAGCTTCTTAACATCGTGGGCATCCTGGTATGCTTTTTCCAGAACACCCGTGACGGTCTGGACCTGGGATTTGAGATACTCCTTTTTCATCTGTAAGACATCCTCTCGAATCTTTTCAATCCTTGCTTTTCCCGCGGTCTGCGCCGACTGTATGTTGGCAGCCCCCAACGATTCAATATCGGCAATAGCCATTTCCCCGCTTCTGTTTAGCTGCCAGACGGATGCCAGGCCAACAAGCCCGGCGGTCAAAATGAGGGTGATTTTGATCAGCAGCATAATTTTTGCACCAATTTTCATGGTCTTATTCCTCACTTTTTAAATTAGTGAACTATCTCACTCGCTACCATTAACACCATAACCCTTACCCCGGTATAAGGTCATATATGTTTCGGCTTTAAAATTCGCGAAGTCATCTTTATCCAGCGGGATAACTTCCTCGGGGTTGGTGGCACTTGCGGTTACTGCCATGAAGATGGTTCATCCGTTAATCACTACACCTATTTCAAACCGGACAATTCCTCTGCGCTCAGAACCTGGTCTATATGGAGCAGAATTTTCACCCCTCCTTCCATCTTGGCCATGCCGAGGATATATTCGGTATTCAGGTTAGCGCCAAAGGTGGGGGTATCCGCGATGTCGTCCCCCTTGACGTTCAACACCTCTGATACGGAGTCCACCACAATGCCGATCAAGACCGTCCCTGCCTGACTGTCGATCTCCACCACGATGATGCAGGTCCGCTCGGTGTAATCGATTTCCCCCATACCGAAACGAAGCCTCAGGTCAATAACCGGTATCACCTTCCCCCGAAGGTTGATGACCCCTTTGACAAACTCCGGCGTCTGGGGCACGGATGTGATCGGCATCATTCCGATGATCTCCTTGATCTTCAGAATGCCGATCCCGTACTCTTCTTCGGCCAGGGTGAAGGTGAGGTATTTCCCTTCCCTTTCCGTCATGGCTTTTACTGCCTGGTCCATTGTTTCTACTTCTGCCATTTTTTTCCTCCCACCCCCCCCCCCCCTTTTTTTTAGTATCAACTGGTTTTCTGTCACAAAAAACAAGAAGTTCATTGACTGTCGAACATTTTCAACCGTCTGTTAGGCTGCATATTTATCAAATAATTTTGATAGGTTGCCACCTTTACTGTTAGCCAGGGTCCGTGGAGAATAGCCTAAATCAGACATAATATCCGGATTGGCCCCACGACTCAGAAGAAGTTCGGCAACTTCCATATGCTCCTGACCAACAGCGTTGTATAGTGGGGTAGTACTCATATCCCCTAATACATCTATTGCCGCCCCGGCATCGAGTAATAATTCAACTGCATATTTATCACCCCAAACTGCGGCTATATGTACCGGAGTGTCTCCATCAGACGCCACAGAAGCGACGTCAATTTTATGGTTTTCCAAATGAGGAAACATGACTTCTGAAGCACTTTGTAAAACTTTTTCTAATTTTTGCTTATTTTCCATATTACTAAAAACCATTTTCACATCAGGCATTGGCACAAATAGCTGCTGTCGGAGCCTATTTCATGTCCAAAATCCCCCTCAATTTTTGGGACAATTCTTCCATCTTGAAGGGTTTCTGAATAAAACCGTTACAACCTCGATCCATTATTTCGCTCGCTGTTCCATTCATGCTGTACCCGCTTGCGAGAAGAACTTTTACGTTAGGGTTGATCTCCTTGAGTTTGTCATAAGTCTCGCCGCCATTCATATCCGGCATGATCATATCGAGAAGCACCATGTCAATCCGTTCCTTGTTTTTCTCGTAGGTTTCTATGGCCGCCGTCCCGCTTCCCGCTGTCAAGACTTTATAACCCAACTGCTCAAAAAGTTCCTCGGCCATTTCAACGATCATATTCTCATCGTCTATGAAAAGAACAGTCTCCGTTCCCTTTAATGTGTTCCCGGCTGGCTTCTCCTCTTCAATAACTTCTTTTTCAGAAGCAGGCAGATAGATATTAAAAGTGGCGCCATGACCCTTTTCACTGTAGACATTGATGAATCCACCGTGATTCTTGACGATTCCATAGGCGGAGGCCAACCCCAAGCCGGTGCCTCTACCCATCTCTTTGGTGGTAAAGAAAGGCTCAAATATCTTTTTCCGGGTTGCTTTATCCATTCCAGTTCCTGTGTCCGTAACGGATATTTTCACATATCTCCCAGGTTCACTAAAAAACAGTTTCGCGTCAGTTTCGTCAAGGGTCGCATTCTCTGTTTCCAAGTGTAAATCACCACCCCCTGGCATTGCCTGCCAGGCATTGACATAAAGATTTAACAAAACCTGCTCAATCTGTCCCCGGTCGACCTTTACAGACCAAAGATTCTCTACGTATTTTCCACGTATGGTGATTTCTTTTTTGGTGCGGCCAAACATACGATTCTGTTTTTTGATGAGTTCATTCATATCAGTCGGTCTAACTTCATATTTTCCACCTCTGGCAAAGCCCAAGAGTTGTTTAGTAAGGTCGGCGGCACTTTCAATATGACCCTCCAACCCCATCAGGTGCCCAAAGTCCGGATGGGAAGAATCCTTATTCATCAGCATTATAGAGGTGCGGCCCTGGATGGCCATGAGCAGGTTGTTAAAGTCATGGGCAATACCTCCAGCCAGGGTTCCTATGGCCTCCATCTTTTGGGCTTGTTGGAGTTGCGCTTCCAATTTTTTTTGTGCTGTAATGTCCCTTAGAAAATTAAGGGTAGCAGGTCTCCCTTCCCAGTTTATAAGAACTGCGTCGAGCTCTACCGATAATTCTTCCCCGGACCTATTTAAAATCCTAAAAGAATAAACGCTGTGAATTTTTTCGCCTTTTAGTCTTTTTACGTGCCCCTCACGGACCATATCTCTGTCTTCAGGATGAATAAGATCAACAAAGGGAATTTTGGTCAGTTCCTCTGCATAGTACCCTGTCATCTCTTCGGCTTTGGGGTTAGCGAATTTCAATACTTCATCTTGGGCAATAAAGATGGCATCAGTGGCGTTTTCTATCAAAAGGCGATATTTTTCCTCAGTCCGCTTACGTTCCTTGATTTCCTGCTTCAGTCGTTCGTTTGTTTGCGCCAGTTCGGCTGTGCGCTTATCAACACGCATTTCTAACTCGTCATGCGCCTTTTGAAGCGCCTCTTCTGCTCGCTTGCGCTGAGTAAAACCACGAAGGGTAATCAAGTGACCCATAAGGTTGCCCTGCCTGTCCTTGAAGTGCGAAAGGTGCAAAGCATAGTAGCGTTGGCTATCTCCTTCGCTAAGAATAAGCTCTGAGCCCACCTCTGTCACGTCTCTGAGGTGTTCGATTAAGGTTGGTTGATTGGCAAATATTTGAAGGACTGATTGTCCAATTATCCCTGAATTGGGAAGGCAGAGAATTTTCTGAGCGGCCGGATTGATGTTGACGATCCGCTTGTTATCGTCCAACACAATAACGCCATCGGGCATGCTCTTGAGCACGGTTGCGTGCGCCACGGGCACTATATCAAGAATTCTGACCCAAAACATGCCACAGCCAAGCGCAAGACCTGTAACGGTGAAGGCAACGGGTGTCAGATCTGTGCGGAGCCAGGGACTGATATTAAGAAGATGCAATCCATTCGCCACCCAAGGCGCAGCAATGCCAATCAACATAATAAGGATCTGCATCCGGTAGAAACGCGGGGAACTAATGAATGCCTGGATAAGCCAGATGGTGCTTAGTAGAACCGCAAGATAGCAAAAAGAGGTCAAAATCCAGAAACAAGGGCCATAATCGTAGACTCCTATCGGGATCGAACCGCTGATGTCTATCCATATTCTTTTCCATATTAGATTGTGGGCCTCGTTGGTCCAGACCAGGGCTAAAATAATGACTGGAATAATAGATAGTAGAATAAGATTGCGGCCTGTTAGCCAGCGTTCCCGGCCAGTGTATTGCAAAACAACAACTAATAAGGCCGGCGGCACAGTCACGATGCCTATATACTGCATCTTGGCTATTAAGATCTTGGTTGACAGGTCAGGGCTCACCTTATGGAGGGCGCTGAGAAACGCCCACTCTGCCGTGGCTAACATCAAAATTAGCAGGGTCTTAGCGCCGGGAACAGACCGCCTTCGCCACACGTAAAACGCCACGATTGTTGAGCTTAGCCCAGCAAGAAATTGAGGTGTCCAGAAAATCGTAGGCTCAAAAATGATTAACCCCCCGTTGGCTTCCCTTAAACAACGAACGGTAAAAACAACAAGTCTTTGATCATCAATATATAGCAGCTACTGGAGTGGAGTGCATACCCCAGTTGAATTTTCCTTGGTTTTCATAGTGGGGTAGTACTCATATCCCCTAATACATCTATTGCCGCCCCGGCATCGAGTAATAATTCAACTGCATATTTATCACCCCAAACTGCGGCTATATGTACCGGAGTGTCTCCATCAGACGCCACAGAAGCGACGTCAATTTTATGGTTTTCCAAATGAGGAAACATGACTTCTGAAGCACTTTGTAAAACTTTTTCTAATTTTTGCTTATTTTCCATATTACTAAAAACCATTTTCACATCAGGCATTGGCACAAATAGCTGCTGTCGGAGCCTATTTCATGTCCAAAATCCCCCTCAATTTTTGGGACAATTCTTCCATCTTGAAGGGTTTCTGAATAAAACCGTTACAACCTCGATCCATTATTTCGCTCGCTGTTCCATTCATGCTGTACCCGCTTGCGAGAAGAACTTTTACGTTAGGGTTGATCTCCTTGAGTTTGTCATAAGTCTCGCCGCCATTCATATCCGGCATGATCATATCGAGAAGCACCATGTCAATCCGTTCCTTGTTTTTCTCGTAGGTTTCTATGGCCGCCGTCCCGCTTCCCGCTGTCAAGACTTTATAACCCAACTGCTCAAAAAGTTCCTCGGCCATTTCAACGATCATATTCTCATCGTCTATGAAAAGAACAGTCTCCGTTCCCTTTAATGTGTTCCCGGCTGGCTTCTCCTCTTCAATAACTTCTTTTTCAGAAGCAGGCAGATAGATATTAAAAGTGGCGCCATGACCCTTTTCACTGTAGACATTGATGAATCCACCGTGATTCTTGACGATTCCATAGGCGGAGGCCAACCCCAAGCCGGTGCCTCTACCCATCTCTTTGGTGGTAAAGAAAGGCTCAAATATCTTTTCCCGGGTTGCTTTATCCATTCCGACGTCTGTGTCGATAACGGATATTTTCACATATTTTCCGGGTTCAATGGGAAACGGTTTCACATCAGTTTCGTCAAGGGCCACATTCTCTGTTTCCAAATATAGCTCACCACCCCCGGGCATTGCCTGCCAGGCATTCACATAAAGATTCAGCAGGACCTGTTCGATCTGCCCCCGATCGACCTCTACAGTCCAGAGATCCTTTCCATATTTGCCACGGATAGTGATCTCTTTCTTGGTCCGGCCAAACATGCGGTTTTCTTTCTTGACGACTTCATTCAAATCAGTTGGCTTGACCTCATATTTTCTACCTCTGGCAAAGCCTAAGAGTTGCCTGGTTAAGTCGGCGGCGCTTTCAATATTTTCTTCTATCCCTTTCAGGTGTCGAAAATCAGGATGGGAAGACGCCTTATTCATCAGCATTATCGAAGCACGTCCCTCGATGGCCATGAGCAGATTGTTAAAGTCATGGGCAATACCGCCTGCCAAGGTGCCCATGGCTTCCATCTTCAGGGCTTGCTGGAGTTGGGCTTGGAGTTGTTTCCTTTTTTCTTCCGCCTGCTTTCGATCGGTGATTTCCAACATGGTTCCAGTGGCAACAATCTCGCCTCTTAAAACCATGAAAGAGCCGAAAATTTCAACATGGATTGTATCGCCACTTTTCGTGATTCCTCTGAAAGAATATTGAACGGCTTTGGTTTCTCCGGAAACCCGTCTCCCTACCTGTTCTTTAACCGTAGCCAAATCCTCGGGATGCACAAGTTGTGGAAAATGCATGTTGTCCAGGCATTCATCAACACTGTAGCCAAACATTTCGGCAAATTTCGGGTTAACATATTTGAAGACATCATCTGAGATGAGATAGATGCCGACAAGCGATTGTTCCGCAAAACTGCGAAATTTATTTTCACCCTCCCGCAGCACCTCCATAGCCTCCAACTCCCTTAGCCGCGTAAAACCCGTGTCGGCAATTGATTGCGCTAATTTAGCAAGGAAGGTGATACCCGCTCGAAACTTTTTCTCTGTGAAAATCGGAACTTCCTTGAATGCTTTAATGTAATCTGTTTCGTCAAACCCGAATTTTCGCGCCTGTTCCCTGAAAAACTGTTCCGTGGTTTCGTCAGGTGGCTCCAAAAAGACCTGCCCTGAAAAAACGTTTGCCATGTGTTCCCCAGCTATGATAACCGGCGCCGATGCGTCAACCAGTCCTCGCGGGCATTTGTAGATCACAAAAGGTTCGCCATCATCCAACTTCTTTCTGATAGTTATGTCGCTTTCGATGCATTCTTTTTCGATCTGTTGGTGTTTTCTGTGAAAATCCGCACATATCTTTTGCCATCCGGATCCGGTTAGAATCTCCCCGTCCACTGTGATAACGGCTGAAGGAATGGAAGCAGCGGTGTACAATTCATCGGTCAGTTCCTGCAATTTGGGCAAATCAATCAGTTCTTTGAAGGTGTATTTCATGGTTTCCTCGCAAAACTCCTAAACTGACGTAGCCTGATCATCATCTGGAAAGGAGGATCTACCGCGTGCGTATCTTTAGATTCTTACAGTTTCACTCTGAGAGTTCATCTCTCACATTTGTAACACATTGCATTTATTGGCTTTGTTTCGCTACAGACATAAGTCGGCACAGCACATGCCGATTTTCTGTCCCGTAGGGACTCATGAAAATAGCCCGGCAATTCATTGCCGGGATGTGTTCGTGTAAATGCAATTAGTCCCGTAGGGACGGCAGATCTCGAAAGTTCCAGCTTTCAAACCCAGATATATCGCTCATCATAAGAGACATCATTTTTCTTCAAAAAATCAAGGTATTCTTCTTCGAATGTAACGCTGATATGGGAATTTCCCACTCATGATTCCTTTCCCGGCCATTTTCTGTCGTCCCGATGGGACTAAAAAAATTGCGGGACATCAAATCCCGACAATAAATTGCCGGGCTATTTTCAAATGTCCCTATGGGACAGGGACCGTTGCAAGACAAAAAGGACGTGAGCGTCCGAAAGTGCGTTCCCGCACGAAGGGTATAGGAACGAGGATTAAGGTACGGCCTTGTCCGTACTATCCCCCTTTGTGTCCGTAACCCTTTATTTGAACCGCAGAATATCGATTTCAAAATTTCAAATATCTTTGGTTAGGCCCTTAACTTTTCTTAACCGTTTTTTTTGATTTCTCAACGTCTTTCTCACTGGGCTTGGCCTTGGATGATATTTTGGCTTTTTCCGTCTGTCCCTCCAAAGCATCTTTAACAAGCTTCAATTCCTTTAGGAGCAAAGAATAATTGGAACTGTGGCTCTCTACACCACCCTGAATTTCGCCTGGGGAAAGTTTTTCCAGAACTTCCGCGAGCCTTTCGGCGCCAAAGGAAATTGCATTCTCCGATAATTCCGATACATGTATGGAGAGCTTTTGGGGATCTTCATCTGCCGTCTGCTTTTCCAATTGAATAATTTTTTCATTCACCATCGCTAGAAAAATGTCGGCAACCTCTTCATAGGAATTCTTGTCTAAACCCAACCGGGTCATAACGTCCTTCTTGTCTTTCAAGATAAGCTTGCTATGTTTTAGGGCCTCCCGAACATTCCGCAGTAGATTATTCTTGTCCACCGGCTTAATTAAATAATGCTTACAGCCTGCTTTCATGGCTTTTTTGACAGTTTCCAAATCCGCAAGAGAAGAGCACATGATCACGGGTATATCTTTCCAATCGGGCAACGCCTTTATTTTATCAAGGAGTTGTAGCCCGCTCATTCCCGACATCATAATGTCGGTAATTACAAGCCTGATCCGGGGATTGGACATGAGACATTCCAGTGCCTCTTCTGCACTGTGCGCAACTATGGTTTCGTAACCGGCCTTTTGAAGATGAATGGTCAGTATTCTAGCGTTTACCGGATTGTCTTCCACAATTAGAATACTCATAGGGGTCTCTCCCTTTCAACATATAACAAATATCTTGGAATTTTCACTTGCTTATTCAGGAAATCCTCTGCGGATCTTTTCCTTTTCCTTAATAGTTGCCTGCCCGTTTAAAAAATAGGCAAACATTGTGCCAGAACAGAGAATCCACAAATATCAATGACTGCAGGCTGTTTCTATTATGGATTGCCACTCAATGGGCATGTACGCGTCAATTGTAGCATGATTGGTGATTTCGTCAAGAAAATGACGTCATTTCTTTTGTTCATTCCCTGACTGATTGACAAACGTGTTTGATCCTCCTAAACTTATACGGGAAAACAGAGCTAATAGCCTTTCATGAAAGCTGTTCTAAGAAGTTAATGCAATATCCCCGTGGGAGTATTTCATGCTCCAACTGAAATTTGATGGGATAATCGGGCAGAGTTTCGAAATCCAAAAAGTTTTCAAGGTTATCGAGCGGGTTGCCTCAAGCGACACCACCATTCTGATTACCGGGGAAACCGGCACCGGCAAGGGGCTGGCAGCCAGGGCTATCCACCTGAATTCTAAGAGGGTTGACAGGCCCTTCGTATCGATCAATTGCGGGGCCATCCCGGAAAATCTATTAGAAAGCGAATTGTTCGGCCATGTGCGGGGGGCCTTTACCGGAGCTGTCACAAACAAGACCGGAAAGTTTGAGAGGGGCAACAGCGGCACCATTTTCTTGGATGAAATTGGTGATATGAGCGCAAACCTTCAGGTAAAGATATTGAGGGTTCTGGAGGAGGGTGAATTCGAGCAGGTCGGTGGTAATAAAACCACAAGAGCGGATGTTCGCGTAATCGCCGCCACCCATCGGAACCTGGAAAGACAGGTCGAGAAAGGCCTGTTTCGTGAAGATCTGTTTTACCGACTTTATGTAATACCTCTAAATTTACCACCGCTGAGAAATCGACAACGTGACGTTCCCCTTCTGGCAAGGTATTTCCTTAAAACTTTCAATAAAAAGAATGATTATAATATTGAAGGATTTTCAGAAAATGTCCTCAAACAGTTGTCGGAGTATGCATGGCCGGGGAACGTCAGAGAGCTTAAGAATTTAATTGAGAGGCTTGTTGTACTGAAACAGGAAGGGACAATAAAGAGACACGATTTGCCGGAAAAAATCGTACGGTCGATCAAAGCGCAACCGGGTGGCGAAACCATTGAGATTGCAGGTGAGGGTATATGTCTTAATACGGCTGTAACAGATTTTGAAAAAGCCTTGATAATTCAATCCTTACAAAAGGCTAAAGGCGTGAAAAACAAGGCTGCGCAGCTTCTCCATCTAAAGCGAACAACCCTTGTGGAAAAAATCAAGAGGCACCACCTGAGTTTACCCGACCCGAAGGTGCTGAAGCAAGTCCGGAACAACCGGGCGCCATAGCTTTTGTTGATGGGTTCCGGTTGGGATTGAGGTGTGGATAAAAGGAGGCTGGATGAAAGCAAGAATACTGATCGCAGATGATGAAAAGAATATCCTTGATACGCTTTCTGATTTTATGGAAGGGATTGGATACCACGTTGACCTGGCGGGGAGTGTGGACAGTGCGTTAGCGCTGATGCAAACAAATGACTATGACATTCTTCTGACCGACAAAAATATGCCTGGTACAGGGGGTAATAATGAGGGTGGGATGAGCCTTCTAAAGCATGTAAAAGAGCATAACCCTTTGACCGAGGTCATCATGATTACGGGGTATGCCACTGTAGAAAGCGCTGTGGACGCTATGAAACTGGGCGCCTTTGATTATGTGATGAAGCCTATTCCCCTTAATGAATTAAAAGAAAAAATTGACAGGGTATTGGAATATAAGCGGTTCCTTAATTCAGAAAATACTTTGCAAATACATAAGGCACTCCACAATCAACTGTTGGATTTACTGGTAAACAGAGACGATATCCCGGAAAATAAACTTCAGGAGATATTGAGGACCTTGGGTACAAAGATTGATCACCTGTTTGGCATGCAAAAGGGATATGAAGAGATAATCGATACACAGTCAGAAGCATTGGAGAAGATCGAAAGCTACGCTGATCACCTAAAGGAGGCAATTCCGGGAGAAAGCCCCTATTATGCTTTAATCGAAAAGATCTTGGAGGAATCCAAGAGACGAATATAGGGGAGGCTACTGATTCTCAGTAAGTCTTTTTAATTTGTTGGCCAATTTAATTGATTTTTCAGATGGGACAGGCAGCACATCTGGGCGTGGCGCTATTCCTCTTTTTATCCTGTTTTCCATTACGATGTCCGTATCGTCTTTCCCGAACAACCCCTGAATTAACAAATCGTAGCTTTCCCCCCCGAAAGTTTTTTTGAACTCTCTCACGGTGTATGTTTCTTTTCCGAGCGATGCTACTTTCCTGACATAACCTTTATATTGCGTATGATATTCCTCCGGTAACAGTGTTGAGGCCTTTTCAACCGTCCCGCCGTTTATGTATTCCGCTAAAAACCGGTAAACATCTATTTTGGGGCCATAGCCCTTTTTTTCATCCGATTCTTTGGGGCTTTCCGGATGGGGGTCAGCCGGTAGGTCGATACCTTCCTCCTGCAGAGACCCGTTAGCCAGGGAATCAGGATCATCGCGCCGTGCCGGCAATGGCCCCGGATTTGGCAACAAGGATTTACCTGATGGGTTAGAATCACCGGCCCGATTGTCGCCATGGATAATCCTGTCGATTTTTTTTGCCAGTGCCTTTGACTTCCCGTCAGGGGGGGGCAACGCCTGGGGATCCACTTCGAGCCCTCCTCCGTTTCTATCAAAAATTATCTGCTCTTCCAGGCCAATCCCGAAATAGCCGGTCATTAATCGATGATAATTTCTTTCACCAAAGGTTTGAGCAAATCCCTGTAAGGAATATTCCTTTTTCTTAAGTAATGCTACATTTTCCACATACCCTTCATAGCAATTTTTATAGCTTTCCTCCGATTGTGTAGAAATTTTTTCAGCAACCCTGCCATTTTTGTATTGCACCAGAAAATGGTAAACATCAATGGCAAGGGCTTCAGTGATAATCCCTAACGTGAGCAGGAGTGCAATGGTTGCCAGCCCAATCATTGATAATGGTTTTTTCAATGCTCCCGATCTCCTTTTGTTATGGAATTCTTTTCTCTTCTTAAATCAGCAACAGTCCTATCAAATTGTTGCTGGTCCTCTCGCATAATTTCCAGAGCTTCGTATATGTTCTGTAGCTTTTCCATTGTAGACCCCTCAATATTTTATGCGCTAAGGATAAAGGGAAACTTCTTGGATGTTCAAATATTAGATCGGCAAAAAAATTGAATATCTTTACAGTTTTCTTCAAAAATTGTATATAATCCCTGCCTGAAAACTCCGGAATTTAAAACACTCAAGATTGCCTGTGAATGTTCAGAGAGTTTAAATTGTCTCAATTAGTTCAAGGTCCACAAGCCAAAAGGCGTATCGCTTTTGTTTCTCTCCTGTTGTTGGTATGTTTTCTACCCGTAACGATATTTGGGAAATGTGTTGAAGGTGACTGTGTCAATGGCCAAGGGGCTTATGCCTACCCTGATGGTTCAAAATATGTGGGTCATTTCAAGGACTATATGGCACATGGACAAGGCATATATACCTATCCTGACGGTTCAAAATATGAAGGTGCGTGGAAGGATAGCCAAAGGGATGGAAAAGGGATTTTGACCTATCTTGACGGTTCAAAATTTGAGGGTGACTGGATTGATGATAAGAGGGATGGACAGGGGACGTATATTTATTTTGACGGTTCAAAATATGAAGGCGCATGGAAGGATAGTAAAAGGGATGGGCAAGGGACTTTGACCTATCCTGACGGTTCAAAATATGAAGGTTCCTGGAAGGATGGTAAAAGGGATGGGCAAGGGACTTTGACCTATCCTGACGGTTCAAAATATGAAGGTGACTGGCGGAATGATAAAAGGGATGGCGCTGGGATTTATTCCCATCCTGACGGCAGGAAATATGAAGGTTCCTGGAAGGATGGTAAAAGGGATGGGCAAGGGGTATATATTTATTCTAATGGTAAAAAATATGAGGGTGAATGGAAGGATGATAAACCCCATGGGAATGGAATTTTGATCAGCCAGGACAAGAAATATGTTGGAGAATTCAAGGATGGTGAAAGAGCAGGACGAGGGATTCTAAATTACCCCGATGGTTCAAAATATGAAGGCGCGTGGAAGGATGGTAAAAGAGATGGGGTGGGGATTTATGCCCATCCTGACGGCAGGAAATATGAAGGTTCTTGGAAGGATGATAAAAGAGATGGGCAGGGGGTTTATTTCTACCCTGATGGATCAGAATATGAAGGTGCGTGGAAGGATGGTAAAAGAGATGGGGTGGGGATTTATTCCCATCCTGACGGCAGGAAATATGAAGGTTCTTGGAAGGATGGTAAAAGAGATGGGCAGGGGGTTTATTTCTACCCTGACGGTTCAAAATATGAAGGTGACTGGCGGAATGATAAAAGGGATGGCGCTGGGATTTATTCCCATCCTGACGGCAGGAAATATGAAGGTTCCTGGAAGGATGGTAAAAGGGATGGGCAGGGGTTTTATTCTTACCCTGATGGATCAAAATATGAAGGTGCGTGGGAGGATGGTAGGCCCCATGGGGATGGGGTTTCCACAGGTCCGGAGGGGAAGAAATATGATGGTGAGTGGGAGGATGGTGAAAGAGAGGGACAGGGAGTTTATTCCTACCCTGATGGATCAAGATATAAAGGTGAATTCAAGAATGACAAAATCCATGGACGAGGGATTATGACCTACCCTGATGGATCAAGATATGAAGGTGAATTCAAGAATGACAAAATCCATGGACGAGGGATTATGACCTACCCTGATGGATCAAGATATGAAGGTTCCTGGAAGGATGGTAAAAGGGATGGGCAGGGGTTTTTTACCGCCTCTGACGGTCTAAAATATTTGGGTGAATGGAAAGATGACAAAAGAGATGGCCAGGGGATTTTGACCACGCCGGATGGTGAGAAACTGATAGGTGAATTCAGGGATGGGAATTTTATGGGTCGCAATGGACGATAACACAGACAAAATGGATACCGCTGATGCCACGCCTCTCGGAGATCCGGGGGGGCCTCATACCTTCCACAATCCGAAACCGGATTTCACGAGACCTCTTTTAGAGATTCCTCCTGAAGATCGAAAACGGATCCTGGGTCGCTTGAACTTCCTTTACGGCGAACCTGTGGCCGATGCTTACATGCCTGAACTTGAACGGATACTCGAGGTTTACTACGCCCATAAAACTGAGGCATTGATAGAAGAGGATAAGGGGCTTGATCCCGAAGAGAGATTTACTCAAGAGGACGTCATCCTGATCACTTACGGAGATCTCCTACGCGGTAAAGGGCCCACGCCCCTCGCAGATCTGGCTGAATTCTGTGACACATATCTGGGTGGGACCATCAATACGCTTCATCTCCTCCCCTTTTTCCCCTACTCCTCCGACAGGGGATTCTCTGTCACCGATTTCGAAACCGTTGACCCCAATCTTGGGACGTGGGCGGATATCGAAGCGCTTGAAGGTCGGTATCGTTTGATGTTTGACGGGGTTTTCAATCATGTATCATCCGAAAGCCGCTGGTTTCAGGAATTTCTAAATGGCAATCCCTATTATTGGGGATTTTTTATCCATTTTGTCACGCCGGATGAGTTGTCGGCAGAGGCGCGAAAGAAGATATTTCGTCCAAGGACTTCTGATATCCTTTCCGAGTTTCAGAGCATAACGGGCCCAATGCATGTATGGACTACTTTCTCAAAAGACCAGATAGACCTCAACTATACCAATCCGGACGTGCTGATGCGGGTCATCGAGATCCTGCTTTTTTACGTGCGAAAAGGCGCCGGCACTATTCGTTTGGATGCCGTTACATATCTATGGACTGCGCCCGGAACCCAATGCGTCAGTCTGGCCCAGACCCATGAGATCGTCAAGCTCTTTCGCGATGTTTTGAATATTGTTGCACCGAGGGTGGCCCTGATAACCGAAACCAATGTGCCCCATAAGGAGAACGTATCTTATTTCGGCGATGGCCATGATGAGGCGCACATGGTGTACAATTTTGCGTTGCCACCGCTTGTTCTCCACACATTCTATACCGAGGATGTTACCGCTCTGTCCCGATGGGCTGATGGGTTGGAATTCGTTTCGGATACGACGACTTTCTTTAATTTCCTGGATTCCCATGACGGCATCGGCGTCATGGCGGTACGGGGAATCCTTACTGAGGAAGAAATTGCGTTTATCATTCAAAGGGCAGAGAAACATGGCGGGTATGTCTCATATAAGACGGGTCGGGACGGCACCGAAGTGCCTTATGAAATCAATATCACCTGGTTCAGCGCCCTTAACCGGGATGACAGCGATGATGATATCGCCTTTCAGGTCAAGCGGTTTGTGGCATCCAGAATTATCGCCCTGGTTCTTCGGGGTGTCCCGGGGATTTATCTGCACAGCCTGATTGGTACCCGGAACGACATCGAAGCGGTTCTGGCAACCCAATCAAATCGGGATATCAACCGCACCGTGATTGATGCCGGGGCTGTTATCGAAACATTGAAAGATCCTCTTTCCAAGTTTTCCAGGATCAGCCGGGAGTTAGGGAGACTCATCGTCATCCGAACAAAACACCGTGCCTTTCACCCCGCCGGAACTCAACGAGTCCTATCCATATCGCCTTCCGTCTTTTCTGTTATCAGGAGATCCCCGCAAGAGGATCGATTCATTCTGACCCTGACAAATGTGACAAGCGGGGTTACCCACCTGGAAATACCATTGTCTGAAATTGGAACGGATGAAGCGAGGTGGTATGATCTTGTGAGTGGAATGGAATGGATGGCCGAAAACGAGACGCTTTTTATTACATTACAGCCCTATGACGTTATCTGGTTGGAGCCGAAAGAGGTCAAGCCATGATGGTCCCGTAAAAAGTCCGATTTTCGCTATAGATGGCTAAGTAAAAAGTTTCATATACAAGGCGCAGTGATTTTTCAGGATCGAAGGCATACATGTAGTATGTTGAGAGTCTGAAAAATCACTGCAACGCAGTAGATGGGATTTTTTACGACGTCATCAAGCCATAGCATCAAAAAGGGCGTAGATTTCGTCCTCAACACCGGCCAGATACGCCCTCATCTCTTCGATTTCATTTTCCCCTATTTCTAATGCTTTAAGGTCCTGCCTGGTAATAGTAGGTGGAACGGGATTGCCCTCCTGCCCCAGCCTAAGCTCCTGCGGCAGTGCGTTTGCAACCCGGAGCATGGCGACATCACGCCTGTTTGTCCCTTCAGGCGTTTTGGTTTGATGATGGGCGGCAATGGAATCACTGATCACGTCGGGAAATTTCCAGCGCGTTAAGAGTATGGCGCCTATCTCACCATGATCGAAGCCGATCAATCTACTTTCGGCATTATGAAGTCCCGCGATCCCTTCGTTATGAACTTCCGCTAGGGCCTCTTGGAAAAACTCGTTAAAATATTGATTTAAAACGACTTTACCGATATCGTGTAACAACCCGGTGATGAAGAAATGCTCCGTATTTCCCCCATTATTGAATCTTTTCCCCAATTCCTGCATGAGCGTGGCTACGGCCAAGCCGTGCACCCACAGTCCCTTATCTGAAAAATTGGGGGATTTTTTGTGGGAAGGCAGACTCTGAATAACCCCGATGGATAGGGCGAGGGATTTGACCATGTTACGGCCAAGCAAAGGCATCGCCAGTTTCAGGCTTAAGATTTCCTGTGAAAAACCATAATAGGCAGAGTTCGCTACTTTCAATATTTTTGATGAAAGGGCAGGGTCAGTGGAAATTGTACCGGCGATATCGGAGGCATTGGCGCCGCCCCTTTCCATCACCCCCAATAGCTTCGGGACTACCGCGGGAAGAGTGGGGATTTCATCTATCTTTGAATAGATTTTTTTCAGGACGTCATCTTTTTCCATATTTTAGCCTTTAATCATAGTCGTACTCCAAAGTTTACACTCATTTCATGCCCTTGTGAGGCGATTGGACAAGGCAAGAAGATCTGCTTCTACTAAATTGTCCGTATGAATTTCATTGAAGGGAATGGCATATTCCCTCCCCGATCTGACTGCGGGCATGAGCCTCGAAGTCCCGGCTTTTAGATACTCCGCTATCTTGTAGGCCATCCTCTGGGCTAATGTGATATCCTGATTGTTGGCGCCGGCGCCTCTTATATCCCGTGAAAATGGTTCGCATACCACTTTTCTCTTGATTTTGATGCCGGTTTCCAGCAGTTCTTTGTGGAAATATTCCGCAGCATTGTCTTCAATGCCCGCTTTTTTTCTTTCTTTTTCCTTATATCCTTCCGCCACAACGATTACGCAATCGTTTTTCTGATTTAAGGCTTCGACGACTTTTTTGTGATCAATCACACTGTTGGGGAGAACAGCGAGATGCGCTCGTGATCCCAAACAGGAATGGAGGGCATGAAAACCACTGCTGGCGCCCATCATTTCAATAATATAGGTCCTCTTGTGCGTGCGGGCATCCGCCATATAACATCTGATCTTTTCAGCCCCCATCTCAATCCCTGTATTTTCGCCGATACATTCCGTTCCTGCAACATCGCTGTCAATGGTCACCGGCACAAAGAATACCTGGATGGCGGTAGGGAGAAAATCACATAATTCCCTGATTCCTCTAAACGTGCCGTTGCCGCCAATGGCTATGATTGCTTTCACATTTCTTTTTATGATGGTTTCTGCTGCCTTTTTCTGGTTTTCCCTTTTCACGAAGTCTCTGTATCTTTCGCCCCTCAAAAGCGCACCCCGCCATTCGGAAAGGGGGGCGGCATGAAATACTCCCGGGATCTGGTCCAATTTCTTTAGTATCTGAGGATGGTAGACCAGCCTGACAAAATCATCTCGCTTTCCGGAAACCAGAGACTTCAATCCTTCTACCGTGGCATAAATTTCCCTGCCGATCTCCTCTAAATGGAAGGTTATAAACGCTGTGACGGGATTGTATCCGGGGGCGCATCCCCCGTCCTGAACAAGCAGGACGTCAATCTCCTCGAACATTCTCCGGGTCTCCATCTCTGTTTTCCTGACCCGGGCGGCGATTCGTTGTCCCACCTTAATCCTGGCAAGGAGTTCCTCCTTATCCACCGGCTTGAACAGATAGTCGTCAGCCCCCTCCCTCATACAGGCCATTTTGTCTTCTTTGGTTTCTTTCGCACTGACCATAATCAGATATATGGTGGATAGACTCGCGCTCGCATCGCCCTTGATGTAGCGGCATAGTTCCAGCCCATCCATTTCAGGCATCATCAAATCGCTAATGACAATATCCGGCGTCGATTTCGCAATCAGATCTAAAGCTTCTTTGCCGTTTTTTGCCTCCCGTACTCGAAATTCGGGAAAATCCTTTAGAATTCCCCGATACAGTTTTCGGGTGACCTCGTTGTCATCTACAATCAATACCCTGAATATTTGACTCATATCTTTCCCTGTCAACTAAATCAAAAGTGCCCTGAGTTTGTCTTCATCCAGCCGGCCTATGGTAATTTGAAGTGGTTCCTTCCTATTGGCTGCAAGCCTGAACCAGTTTCTGATCTCCGCGCTCAGGAACTCTTCACCCACGCCTCTTGAAGTTCTGCCCTCAATGCGATTGTCCATGTGTCCTGAGTTGATATAAGTCCAGTTTTGTTCTCTCTGGGATACGATTCCCGTGTGTCCGCGGGTAGGTGTGGAAAATGAAAGAATCAAGCCTTCATGCAGCAAAGGCGCAACTTCTTGGTAAAGCTTGTGGGCCTCGGTCTTTGAATTACGGATTCTTGGAATCGATTTAGAATAAATCGGTGAACCGGAAGTTTCAATGAGGCCTTCGCCCGTAAGGTAGTGATTGTTCGACAACCCATTTTTCGCTGCCATTTTCACAAGCCGCTCCCCGAGTCCATCGCGGCCATAGTATCGAATTCCGGCCCCTTCCAGTCCCTGAGCCACCAGTTCAAAACAATTGATTTCTTTGTAGGGTTTCCCAAGGTATGGCTTGAGCGCTTTAACCAGCCCTGCGGAAAAAGGATCGGATTCACGCGGCTCTATCTGTTTGGCCCGAAAATCGGGCTGTTCCGCCTGCACAGCGTGTGCGTCAGGGGCTTTGTTCCCGTTCAACACGACTTCAAAAGTCTTCGGGTTTAAGTATATGCGGGAACCGTCCGGTATGGCAGTGTAAGTTTTGTCGCGGTTTATGCTGGAGTTAAGGATGTTCCAGCAGTTTTTCCCATAGGCCGGATGTTTGATCAAAAGTTCCGAGACCGTAGGATTGCTTTTGGAGAGTGTTCCGAGGAAGACAGGCTCAGCATTTTTCGGAGTATTGTTCTTCCTCTGAGTGCCATTGCCGGAAACCTCCTGACGGTTCCATACGATTTCATGGGTTTCCGGGTTTAGGTATATTCGGGAACCGCCCGGTATGGTGGTGTAGGTTTTGTCGCGGTTTATGCTGGAGTTAAGGATGTTCCAGCAGTTCTTCCCATAGGCCGGATGTTTGATCAAAAGTTCCGAGACCGTAGGGTCGCTTTTGGAGAGTGTTCCAATCTGAACGAGCTCGGGCCCATGCGAGTTTTTACGCCCTGCTTGTAAACCATTGTTTAAGACAGCTTTGTCTTTATCTGTTTCAACAGCTTTGGAACCTTCCGATATTTTCAAATCAGCCTGATCACTGTCCAATTTGGGATAAGGGATATTTCCGTGCCTTTTCCCATGGGCCGGGTGTTTGATCGAATGGTTTGATACAGGAGGATAATAGTCAGAGACAGTGATAGTATTCAGGAAAAAACGACTCGGCGCAAGCGACGTCTTACTCCCGATCTGAAACCCTCGTGCGGAAACGGGCGTATGGACAGGTTGGACCGGGTCTGCAATTTGTTTATTAAGTATACGGGGGAATTCAGATTTTTGAAGAGATTGGGGCGTCTCAATTACCCGTTTAACCGCTTCCCCTCCTGTTGTTGAAGATACGAACATTGGCCTCATCCCGGACTGGAAGGATGTTATTCCTCCCTTTCAGTTTCCTCCGAACTTTACTTTCCATGGAAGATGCAATTTTTGTGCCACGTTACCTTTGTTTGTAGGAAGACAGAATTGGGATGAAATCAAATGTTATTTCAGTAATTTATAGAATAAGAAAAATGGGGACGTATATAGCCGCAGTTTTGTCAGGGGGCGGCAAAGAAGAAAAAACAAGATCTGAGCTCTTGCAGCGTCAATTTTTGAACGCACTAAACCTCCAGCATATATGTGCTTAGATTTCTCCCCCAAAAACAAAAGACCCAAACCGCGAAATCCGTACCAAAAAAACATCCACCTTAATCACCCCTCAGCCCTCCCCCGAACCCCAACCAAAAGAACAACCATCAAAAACCCCTCAGTAACAACAGTCGCCCAAGCCGCCCCCATCCCTCCAAACTCAGGAATAAGAACCAGATTCAACCCAATATTAAGCAATGCCGCCCCCGCCGCGGCAAAAGCATAATACCGCTCCATATTCCGTGCCACAACCCCCTGGGTCAGCACACCGTTCGGCAGCACAAACACCAAAGCAACCAGCAGCCACGGCAGCAGGGAAACCGAATCGGCATATTCCGGACCAAAGGTAAACTACATAATCTCTTGACTGAATGGAACCCCAATGCCAATCACCAGGCATGCTGCCCCAAGCATCCCCAGCCCCATCTTTAACACCTGATTCTCAAAAAATCGCCGGTCCTCCCAAACCAATCTCAGCTTCCTGAACCAGATAACGCGCAATGGCACGGCCATCAAAACAACGCCTTCCAGAAAGCGGTAGGCGGCGGAATAATATCCCACCTCAGCGCTGTTCCCGGTCAAGTACTCCAGCAGAATGATATCGCAACGATAATATACCACCGTTGCGGCATCAATGGCCATGAATCCAGACAGGCCTGACGGATATCCGGGATCCTGAACCCGCCAAAAGACGGCTTCCCAAGGGCTATGGGAGAAAAATAAAGGCAAAGCAAAATCCCCAGAAACCACCCCTCAAAGACAGCCTACGGTTCCGGTCGAACAAAAAAAAGGGCCACCAGAATCCCGGCAGCCCCAAAAGTTCGCACCATCCCCTGCCATCGGGCCTCCCGGGGAAACATCCCGCCCCCCCTTAAAACTGATGAGATAAAGTTGGCAACGGCTTGTAAACCAAAATACAGAAAGGCCGCCACAATCCCCAGGCCATACTGAAACGGAAGAATCAGTACACAGAGGACACCAGCAAAGGTAAACAAGAGGGTGTTGCCCAATGCCCATGAAAACATCCGATCTCCATAGCTTTTCATGGCTGGAGAGGGCATGGTTTTTTCCCGGAAAAGAAGGGTTTTAAACCCCCCATCCTGCAGGATAAAAAAAAAGAGAGGCCAGGGTCAGCATGTAACTATAGCGACCGAAGGCCTCAGGCCCGAGGACACGCCCCAGGATAAAAGTCAGTAGTATGGACACGCCCGCGTTATAGATTGTTGCGAGCCACTGGGATGTCAGGTTGATGCTAAAGGAAGACAATTCCTCCCTCTTTCTCCGTACCCGGCAGTAAACCGATCAGCTGCAACCGTCTCCGATAGCGCTCCCCCACCTGCCGAGAACTATGATTCTCATCCATATAAGACCTGGCTTTCTCCCCAATCCTTTTTCGGTAATCTTCATCTTCAACCAGCCGCCGCATGTAGTCTGCTGCCTGTGCCACATCAGCATCCGCCCAGACGGAATTCCCCTGAAGATAATAAAGCTCTTCAGGCCCCACCTTCTGAAGCGTATAATCAACCAGACAGGCATTGTCAGCCAGGGTAAAATCCGTATTCCCCGAATAGTTGGTGGCAATAACGGCCTTTCCCATTTTCATGGCCTCCGCCATGCCGAGCCCGAACCCCTCGGCCCGATGAAGGGAGGCATACGCATCACAGCAATGGATCAAATCGAGCATCTGATCCTTGGTGTAAATTTCGTTGATCAAACGAATGCGGGAATCCGCCTTGACCCAATCCTCCACCATCCTGTAATCGCTCACCTGTTGTTCTACAGAACTGACCAGTTTGCTCTTGATCACCAATACCACATTTTGATCTTTTTCCGGAAATGCCTCTTTAAAGGCTTTAACCAGAGCCCCAGGGTTTTTCCGATGAATCCGTGATGAAAAATCAAGGGAGAAAAGAAACACAAACGCTCCTCCCGGAATACCAAAGTCTTTACGTGACCGCTTACCGGATAACTTAAAGTCCACCGCCATGGGCATGTACACCACCGGCACAGAAGCCTTATCAGAAATTACCTCCTGAATATACCGGCTGGGCGCCCAGATCTCATCCAGAAAATTCATCGCATACAACCATTCCTCCGGATAATCGCTCAGCTCCCAGAATCCATAACCGATGTTGTATCGATCCTTGAATATTTCAGGATTGGTAGAATGCAAATTCATAACGCCTTCGTTGTTCATACAAAAGATATTGGTATTATGGGGATTGTTGGAATCCGTATATTCGGCAAGGCTTGAATCCGTCTGTCGATGCAACGTCCTGTCGTAGTTAAACAAAGAAAAAGGAATTCGTCCGGCATGACAAGACCTCGCCGTATATCGTAAATGTTCCCCAATACCAAATTCCCCAAACACAAACCCAATGATATTACACCCCGGCTTCAATCCCCTCCCCGCAACCCTGTTCTCATAACGACCATCTCGAAAGAACAGTTTTCTTTCACTCGAAGGTTTGCCACCCCGCAGGATGGTATGGGTAATCCGCTCCTCAAGGGAAGTCGGCAACAGATTTTGAACCCCCTTGATCAGACCTGGAAATTTATTTCCCAATTGATAAGCAACACGAATGGCTTTGTTGATAAACATATAATCAGTCGTTCTTAACTTTTAAACTTTAAACGTCTATCATCTTTGTTGGTTCAAGAAAATCGGCCTTCAGCCTGGTAAATAAGAACGGTTCCGCTACAAAAACCAAGATCCGTTTCCAAACAGACCTATTCTACTGTAATTAAATCCTTGATCTTTTGAAAGGTCTTATCACCAATGCCCTTGATTTTGGTTATCTCCTCAATATTTTTAAATGGCCCTTTCTCCCTGTATTCAATGATCCGAGCCGCGATTACTGGCCCTACCCCAGGTAAACTGCTCAATGCTTCCTTGTCTGCAGTATTGATATTCACTTTATCCAGCCCAACGACCAATCCAGGCGCCATCATCAAACCGATCAACAACATACATAAGCCGAACCACATCCGCTTTTTGAATATAACCATTTTTAGCATGAAAAAGCCTGCTTTCTTGAAATCAAATACCCAAGCTGACGGCCAATCTAGAACCATAATGTACTCTCAGTAGTAAATCAAGAGGGACATCTTAATGTTGTTTGGGTCCAAAAAAGAAATCACCGCGCCTATCTTTCGCATAGGCGAAAAAGATTATCCGAATTTTGGGGACCACTTCAGCGGCCGGGGTTTTAGCTTTCGACAATAAATTGTCACATCACATGATCAAAATTTGGCATATCGGTTTATATATTTCAACAATTGTTTTGTTTTTCACCTAACGCGGGTCGTGCACGCAACCCAAAATGTGAAAATGCTACCAGCGGCAAGAACGTTGAGAAGCCGCATTTGACGATGATCTATAAACTTCTCAAGGAATTCTATAGTTTCTAACGACTGGATATAAAGAAAAAATAGAACCTCTCCTCATGGATCATGGCACAAAATTTGCTTGTTAGCTAGTATTTTCCGGATCGGGAGCGCATTTGCATATATTTTGGGAAGAATGGCCAAACCAAAAAGTTGAGGCTATATTCATTTTCAAGGCTTGGAAAGGCGTGCATTTGTCACGGCTTTGATTTAAACCGCAACACTTCGTGAAGGATACACTCCGACATAGTACAGTGAGAAATTCTTTGCATAGTGAGAACACTTCAGCTCCATTTGATTGCTTGAAAAGATTATGGGTTTATGGTATTTGTGCTATCGTTCCCCAATTAGATAACCTGCCACATTTTTACCATTTGTTGCCCCAAGAAACATGATGGGCACTTAGGCTTGAACGAGGCCCGTATAGTCAACAATCTTGAGTCTGCTCAAAATGACTAATTTCAAGAATTTTAAACGTCAAGACTAGAAACTCCAATACAAGCACCTTTCCAAAGCTTAAGGAAAATATTGAGGTCTCTTTGAATGTCCCCAAAGCTGAAAGTAAGAAAACTCATGAATCTTAAATCGGTTTTTCTTGCATGCATTGTTCTTATTAGTATCGGCTATAGCTCCTTGGCCAATGCAGCAAGTATAGCACTGAACAGTTCAAACTGGCAGGGGACTGCCGGCGCACATTACTGGGACATCGGCCAACCTGGGACATACCATTTAGATGTAGTCAGCCCTTTCGTCACAACCCACAGCTTTGCTATCAAGCTTTCTGCCTCAAATATAATCCTAGATGGAAGGGGAAAGACCATTTCGGGATCGTCAATACCCAATTCAGATAATAACGCGCCGCCACCGGACGGCACCCCTGACAAATATGGCGTACGAGCCAACGCGGGTTTAAGCAGCTCGGGGATCAATGTGAAAAACTTAAATATTGAGAAGAAATACTATGGAGTTATTTTTGAAGCCGTAAGTTCTGGAAGGATTGAAAACATAACTGCTAACAACAACCAATTCGGCATATACCTTTGGGACGG
>Ga0233431_1001411_pt1 | contig 41894 bp, 77 predicted proteins | sample SI_118_April2016_FD_179867 | JGI IMG/M metagenome (GOLD analysis project Ga0233431, IMG submission 179867) | Seawater microbial communities from Saanich Inlet, British Columbia, Canada - SI_118_April2016_200_MG | ecosystem: Environmental > Aquatic > Marine > Inlet | place: Canada: British... | reverse complement strand
ATAGATCCAGAATATTATAATGCAGCGATGAAACGCTTAAAAATAGCACAAATGCAAATAAAATTGTTTTGAAAAAACAAAAGTGCGGTGGGATTTTTTTATTTTATTGCACCTAACTAAGATATATGTACACCTTTTAGTTAATCACATGAATAACAGCAACATATCAAGTATTAATTTTTCACATTATGCAAAATATGATGAATTTTACGAAATACTTTTGCAGAAAGTGAAAACAAACTGGCAACGTGGCGGTAATTTGATATTAGGGTTGTCAGATTCAAAAGTCAGCAGGATATTTTCTGGTAAGCAAAAAGATTTTGGGACATTGGTAAAAATGGCAGAATTCATGGAAATAGATGTGTTATTTGCAATAACATGACAAAAGTCATTTCACATTGATTTAAATGGTCATACTTTCGTTTTAAATCAAATCAGAACAAAATGAAAAAATCATATGAGAATTGGACAAAAGAAGAAACTCTTGCATTGATAAAGCAACGTGCTGAAGATGCAGTCGCTAAACATGAGAGAATTCAGGCTGGTAAAAAATTCAGGCTGGTAAAAGTTTCAAATACTCCGGCAACATGGAAAGAAGTTGAAGTTAAAAATTAACAAAACAAAACAAAATGGAAAGACAAAATGAAATAGAACGACTGGACACTATTTATTCATATATTCGAATATATGATAAAAGGATAAATGGAAGGATGCCGGAATATTACAAAATCTTTGGAACTGAAAACCGATGGAAACATCAATGTGAAATCAATAAGAAATGTTCTTATTATTGGAAACGAAAATTTAACAAAATATTAACCGAAATAAACTATTAACTGACATGTATTTTGCAACTTATACCGACCCAACTGAAGAATGGGATTATGAAACGGGAGAAACAGATGAAAGGGAAAATTTTGAATTCGATTATTCCGATGAATTTGAATATTAAAAAATAAATAATCATGATTGAATCAGCAATATCTATTTTCAAAAAATTACCAGAAACGAAAAGTCAAGTAAAACAATATGCTATATTAATGCGGATTCCCGTATTAAATGGCGAAGTTGAACCGCTAAGGTTCGCAGCTCGAATTTCGGCATTGGAACAACTTCTTAAAGCTTTAAAAAGTGACCACTTGATAAAGGATGTTATTTTGCAAGAAGCTGAAAAATACGGCTCGAAATCGTTTGAGCATGGCAACGCCAAATTTCAAATAAAAGAAGTTGGTGTTAAATATGATTATACTAATTGCATGGATGTTGATTGGGAACAATTAGACAGCAATGTAAAGTTTGAAACAGATAAAAAGAAACAACGTGAAATTTTCTTAAAATCGATTACCCCGGAAATGGAAGTCTATGGAAGAGATGGGACACAATTAAAACCCGTTGTAAAAACAAGCACTACACAGGTAACAGTAATATTAAAATAATGGAAGAAAATTATGAAATTTTGATTGAAATACTCAAAAAGAGTATTAAGAAAAATGGTGAAAAACCATTAACAAATAAATATCTTTTAAATATCTTACTTTTGGCAGAAGAAAGAATTAATGATATTAATGATATTGATGAATATGGATATCCAGATATATTTTAAAATAATCTAAAACTAAAAAAATGAGTTTTTCAAAACCAAAATTACAAAACCCGTGTTCAAAATTTATTGAGTACAAAGGCAGTAGAGGTGTTTTTCAGTATTGGGACAAAGAACATGGAAAAAACATTGAAATTGAAACGCCTTTCTTTTTTATTGTATTGGACCAATTAAGCACTATTAAAGGTTATTCCGATAATTATAATTGTGGGATATATTCAAACGAAGTACATTATTTGGATAGTGAAATTCTGAAAGTAAAATCTTTCAAAGGTGGGTTTTCTGCAACCGGAATTTACAAAGATATCAAAGGTGAAATTATAAGTGCGGGGGGCAAATTTGCAAAATCTATTTATTGCATGGCATTTGATAAAGATTTGAATTGTGAACTTGTTAATTTCCAACTTTACGGTTCGTCTATTGGTCCATGGTTTGAATTCAAATTTGATTTTCAAAGAAACGCCGTAGGGATTACCGGGGAAACAATAGATAAAATAAAAGGGACAACAAAATACAAAGAACCGATATTTAAAAAATATGGGATAAAAGAGGAGTTAATTGAAAGTGCGATTGAAATGGACAAACAATTGCAAGATTATTTTTCTCAATATAAAGCGCAAAAAATAGAATCTGAAATTGAGAAAGAAGAAAAAACGGATACTGAAATTTTACACGAAACTAATTTTGAACAGGACAAAATGAAGGTGTATAATGTTAAGGGAATGGATAATGAACAAACAGATATGCCATTTTAAAATAAAATACAAATGAAGGTAACGCAAAGGATTGAAGCATCAACATTAAAAATCCGTAAATACAAAACTGGAATTCAGAAAAAAATCAAAGTAATTTCTAAGGAACTTGCAGAACTTGAAAAGCAACATCATAAGGCAACGGATTTATTAAGGGGAAAAAAGGCAAAGTTAAAATCAAAGGTTGAAAAATACATAACTGATACTTGTCTTGAAAATGAAGTAAACGAAAAGATTATAAGGAAAATAATCGAATGATATTTGACACGAAAATAAATGCAATCGCCGCAAAAAAAGAACTTGCAAGGTTAATAGAGTTAAATGTTGAAGTTGAGATAAAAAAGGTTGTCCAAACGAGGACTAAGAAACAAAACCGGGCATTGCATTTATTTTTTTCACTGGCAGCAAAAGATTTAAATGAGTTGGGTATTACATGTGTTTTGCCGTTATTGGGCGGGATTGAAACCAGATGGACAAAAACACTTTTCAAAGAAAATACATGGAAGCCGATGCAAATTAGAATGTTCGGCACGGAATCAACAACAAAATTAAAACGAAATCAAATTGACCAAGTATTTGAGGCAATAAATATGTTTCTCGGTGAACGTGGTATTGTTTTAAATTTCCCGTGTGAATTTGATTATTATTTAAACAATTATGAAACAAACAATTAATTATTTACAAAGGCAAAAAGTCCCGGTTACAGAATCGTTGATTAATTCAATGGTCAATGATGTTTTTGAAATATTTGCAGATTTGCCACAAACGGCAAATAGGCAGGATGTGAGAAAATTGATTGTTAATAAAATTAACTGGGATTGTAAAAAATTAAATTTCACAAAAAATAGTTAACAATTATGTGTATATATATTTCAGAGATGGATGAAAATGAACATGGCATTTTGGGACTTGGAAACATCATAATCAAATGTGATTCAAAAAAGAAAACGGCAGTGTTAACAGGCGAATTAATTGGTGAAATAAAACATAACGGGGACATGGCAGTAAAAATAATTAAAGGTATTGTTTATAACGAAGAAATTCGAATAGTATCAAAAGCAAAAAAATTGGCGGCAGAATCATGTTCTACTCCATATTTTAGATTACATCAAAATACGAGTTCTATGGAAGTTGTATTCTCACAATATTTGGTTTATTGGTTTGTTTTTAAATATTTACATTTCACCCCAACAAATGCAGGGTTATTATTTGGGAAATCATGTTCAACGGCATTACGTGGTATAGGGGTCATAAATACTAAGGACAAATATTTGATAGATATTCAAAGGGCATGGCGGAAAAGGTTTATTCAAAAAATTAACGAATCAGGAATTTTAAAACAATTACCATGAAAGATATTATAAAAGGATTTGTAATCGGGCTTATGATAGTTTATCCTATTATTCACATTTTTATTCAAAAAGAGAGAATTCAACAATTGAAAAAAATTGAACTAAAAATAGATTTGTTGCAACTCAGGTTTGATTATATCGCTGATTCTTTGAAATTCAGCATTCCGGCAGTTGAAATTGAATATTTTCCACAAGCAATTGAAAATTATGAAAAAAATAGATAATTTATTAGATTCCGCCTGGAGTTTATTGATAAAATTACGTGCTGATAATAAATGTGAAAAATGTTATAAAATAACATATCTCAATTCACATCATATTTTTAGCCGTTCAAATAAATCTGTGCGTTGGAATATAGATAACGGGGTTTGTTTGTGTGCTGGGTGTCATGCGTTAAAAAATGATTCTGCACACAAAGATCCTTTGACTTTTGGGGAATGGATAAAAAACAAAAGAGGTGAAAAATGGTATCAAAATTTAATGATACGCGCTCATTCTGTAGGAAAATTGCATGTTTTTGAAAAAGAAATTATTTTAAAAGAACTTCAAAAAGAGATAAATGAGAAAATGTGAGAACTGTAAACGATTTAAAATCTGTGAATATAAATGGTATTTTCAACCGCAAAAAGGAAATAATAATTGTGGAACTTTTAAGAAAAGAAAATGAATTTTGTTTTGTTACTGAATAAAACCCGTGATATCCCGACTATCAAACCGGTGCGGTTTTTTACAAAAACTACTAAAAATGAAACATTGTAAATATTGCAAGTATTTTAAAAAAGGAAATTGCCGGATATATCGGTTTAATGTATCGGTAAATGCTAACTGGTGTTTGAAATATAGTGAGAGTTTAATTTACAGAATTAAAAAATTATTAAGTTATGAAAGCAAATAGTTTATCCGCTTATTTTGATGAAACGAACAAGCGGAAATTTAAAAGTCATTGCGCGTTGATTGTTCGTGAATTATATAGGAATCCTGGGCAACATAGTTATCGATTATCTGCAAAACTTAAATTAAGCAACGAAGGAATAAAAAAAAGAATTTCCGATTTATTAAATATTGGGATTATAGAGGTTTGTGGTGAGGTAAAATATTACGGAAATATAAACAGTTTGTATCAAATTGCAGAACAGTTACCAGAACATCCTGTTAACAAAATTAGTTTGCGCAGATGGTTGAAAAAAGATTACCCGTTTATATTAGATGAATTTAATCTTTTGAACTTATGAAAAGTGATAAATTGAAACATGCAAAGAGTATCTATTCAAATGAATTATATTCGTTATGGACGTATAGGCATTGGATTCCAGACTCAGGAAAAGTATTAATTATAAAAAGGTTAAAATCATTGCGCCGGGAGATTGAAATATTGAATAATAATATACTAAGAAATGAACAATAATATTTACCCGCCAAAAATCAGATTATTGATTTGGACTGTTATCTGTGTTTTATGTTGTTTTATTTGGATGTTTTTATTGAGATTTATTTTTAAATAAAATGATTAAACATGATAAAAATCATTTCACATTGACTTAAATGGTCATACTTTCGTTTTAAATCAAATCAGAACAAAATGAAAAAACTAATAATATTCTTATTCATTGCCGCATCATTTTCGGCAATATCGCAAACCGATTCAATTGGTTATGTGGTTTACGTAAAAGGTATTTATGATACCAAAAGACATAAAATTACAACAATTGAAAAGGTAACTGAAAAGTTAAACATCCATTTTCCGGATGTGAAAGTTGACATTGAAAAAGAATTGACTCAATCGGATTATTTTCAAATGATGAATGAGTATAAGATTTTTTTAGTTGAAAAAAAACGGATTGTTGTTCGTAACGGAAAAACTAAATATAAAAGGTTATGAAAGCGGATTCTTGATAGCTGAAGGATTGACTTTGTTCCTGGTTTCAACTGTTTTATAACGTTTCTGTCTAAATTGTGGAATAATACGGATTTTACACTAAATATTATGAATAAAAAAGAAATTGAACAATTGAAAAGTAAGGCAATTGAGAAAGCAAAAGAAAATTTAGATATTTATTATAATGGTGATATTCGAGTGTTTACAAAGGGATTTGATGCAGCAGTAAAATTATTTTCTATGCACGATATTATAAAGAGCGAAACGACGGTTTGCCGATGCTTTACCCATTATTGTCCAACAAGAAATACAGATAATAATACTTGCTTAGTAAATGATTTTGATTGTGAGGATAGGCAATCTGATTGATAACTCTTCTATATTTAATTAAACAAAATGAAAAAGGCTAAAATACGACACACAGTTTACACAAATGGAATCAGTTCAAAGCTTCATAATCGCCGGGTAACTGTAATTAAAGAGGGTGACGGGTTTCATATTGAATTTCAAATAATCGACCATAATTATAAGCCGAGAATTATTTCAAGATTAGTTCGTGGAAAAATAAATGTAAGTTCATTTAATTTGTCGCGTGAAGCGGCTGAGGTGTTGATTATAGATTTGGCAGAGATGTTAAAATTAAAAGATAAATATCAAAATTCATAACATGAAAACAGAAAAAGAATTAAGAAAACTATTTTTTAAAAATACTAATGCACATATTGAAATCAGTTATAGTGAAACTGTACCAGTGATGAGTGTTGAAGCATTTATTGAGTCAATGGCTGAATTAAATTTCTGCAATAACGAAGTTGTTAGCGAACGTACTTTAGATATTAATATCTGTGCTGCATTGATTAAATCAATGCCATTAGACCAAGCAATTCAAATAATGAAAAGTGACATAACTCGTTTACCACCGACGCAAGTTATAGAAGGAGAATTAGTTGTGACGTATGTTCGCTAACTAAGATGTATATTCACATTTAAATAAATACAATGAAAAAAAACATGAAACAAATAATAGTATTTACATTCAAAGATGCAGAACCTTTTACATATGTTGAAGTTGATTATAATTTCAACATAGGAGACACTGTATATTATCAATTTACAGAAGAAGAAAAAACTCACGATGTTATAAAAAATTATTACCCACATGCAGATTGCGAGGGGATAATAACTGCTAAATGGATAAATATAACCGATATGGAAATATTATGGACAGTTGAAATAGACCTGAAATAGTCAATAAAATTAATTGATTAAGTCGATTGTTCTTTGTATATTTGTAATGCGATTATCAAATGAGAAATTCAGATAAAATAGTATTTATAAAATAGACATTGTTCCTGTAAGGTATCAAATCTCATTTGGTAATCGCACCCTTACAGGACTTTGTCCTATAACAGTGTGAGTTATGGCTAAACGATTTACAGATACAAACAAATACAAAAAACCATTTATAAGGGGCTTGCAAGGGGCTTATAAGGTGCTTTGGGATTATTTATATCACGATTGTGACCATGCGGGAATATGGATTGTAGATTTTGACATAGCTCAAATTTATATTGGAATAGATTTGCCAATTAATAAAGAAGATGCAATGAGATTTTTCAATACAGATGAAAAAAGAATTGTAGAAATTAATTCAGGTTCGAAATGGTTTATTCCTTCATTTATTGAATTCCAATATGGAGAATTAAATATTGAAAATAGGGCACATAATTCAGTTATTAAAATTTTAAATAAATATAAATTAATAAAAAACAATAAGCTCCTTATAAGCTCCTTACAAGGGGCTAAAGATAAAGACAAGGATAAGGACAAAGTTAAAGATAAAGAAGGATTTGAAAATTTTTGGAATTTATATGATCGAAAGGCAGGAGATAAACAAAAATGCTTAAATAAATGGGGGGCGTTAAAAGATGAAGAACGTGAAACAATTATTAGAATAGTTCCTGAATGGATAAAACAATATCCAGATAAACAATACAGACCACTCCCATCAACATTTTTGAACGGGCAAAGATGGAATGATGAAATATTAAAATCAAAACAAAATACAACACCACAATTAAAAAGATAATCATGCAATTTAAAGACCTTAATGAAAAGCAAACACAGGAAGAAATTGACAATTTCCTGAATGATTTGGTATTATCGTTGCGAATTAAAGACATGACCGAAAAGGAATTGTTATATATTTCTGACAAATTAATAAAATGGGTGTCAGGGAGTGTCATGTATGTTTCGAGGCTAAAACAAATAAGAACGGAAATAGTAAAAGACTATAAAAAATATTTGCCGTTTTGTTATGCCAGTTTAATAACGGCTTATCATAAAAGATCATGACCCCATTTCCGAAAAATATAGATGAATTCGAGAAATTGCCACTTGTAAGTGATGAACTTGTGTGCAAGGAAGTTGCTGAGTGGGGCGGTGAATGGTACGACTCTATTTTACCTGAAAACAATAAATTGAGTCTGAAATTTGAACCATGGAACAAAGAATTTAAAGGCAAATTGAGGGGGAAATTGGTCCCGATAATTGGTTACGGGGGTACTAAAAAAAGTTTATTGGCTTTAAATATTGCTTACGAAAATATCACACAGGGGCTTGGAAGTTGCATTTATTCAACTATGGAAATGGGGGCAACGCAAATAATAAATAGGTTAATAGACATGTCGGTTGAGCCAGCGGACGGGTATAACCCTCATGCAGAATTAGAATATCACAATAATAAAACAAAAAAAATAGATGCAAAGAAATTTTTTAGTACAACGGTTGCCCCGATGTTTAAAAACCGTTTTTTTATTACCGAAAATACATCTTTGCAAACCGAACAATATGAAAAATTATTAAACAAATTTAGGCTGCAAAATAAACGTATAGATATTTTGATTGTTGACGGTTTGGCAGGTATGGGAGGTAAAGGAAGTGAAACGGAACTATATTCAAAACATTCAAAGGAATTAAAGGAATTGGCTAATAAATGGAAAATATTGATATTCCTGGTGTGCCATGTTTCAAAAGGCGGATCTAAAGTAGATAGGGACTTATCGGACAAAGTCAGGAGTTCAGAGAAGATAATCGATAATTGTGATTTTTATATAACAGCCAGCCTTTTTGAAAATGAAGATGAATTCAATAAAGATTTTGGTGCTATGCGCTTGGTTAACAAACGTGGAACCGGGAACACTTTAGATATTGTTTACGAATTTAACAGGTTGCGTTTATTGATGACTGATACTGATTTTAATTTTAAGTCATTTGATTTTCAAGTAAAAACAAACAATGAGTTTTGAAGATTTAAATAATTGGGCGGCGCAATGTGAAATTGATGCTGATAAGTTATCATATTTGAAATTAAAAACAGATATCGAAGTTTCAAAATATTCAGTACTTCAGGATTATTGTGATTTTAATGTTTGGCAAACAGTTAAGCAAGCGCCTTTTTTATTTGGCAAAGAATCAATTAATTTTGTGGTGAAACACGGAGCGGAATTAAAAAGAAAGTTTACATTTGATGAAATGTTTGATTTTTGTGAAAAATTCAGGATATTGTCAATGCGAAATGAAATAAATAGTTTCGAAGATTTTAAAAGGTATAAAATAAAACGATTTCACTGAAACTATTAACTTTGATAAGTCAATATAAAAACGTAACTTTGTCAAAATGAAACTAATAAACAATAAGCAAGTATTGAGGTATTGCGGATGGCAATTATATGATACTGAATTATTGGGGTGTATAATCCATATTGAAGTAATGCCTTTTTACCTATGCAATTAATAATAATTTACATATCAGGTGCAATATTGATGTTTATCGGGTTGTTGATTTATTACGACAACGAACGCGTGCGCGCTTTTTGGGGCGGCATATTATGGCCCGTGACAATAACAGCATCGTTAATAGTGTTGATCTACGAATATTTAGACACAATAGACATTCTTTCAACAATAGTTTTAATTTTGGCAATAGTAGAGATAATACATTTTAAAACTTATTTATAATGGCAAAACTAAAAAATGATATTTGCGGGAATATACGGTTTTTTGAATACTTACGGAGCATAGGGTTTATCTTTCGTTATCCGGGGCAATTACAAAAAGATAAATTCCAAGTGTTTATTGATGACTATCCGTATTTGGTTGAACATGATGGAACGGTGTGGCATTTTGAAACTAAAAAACAATTCGACAAATTTTATTTTAAATATTTTGACATGCATTAACAAAACAAATAGCCAATCAAATAGCGATACAATGGTTTCGTACTAAATAACTGCAATATAACAACAATACAATGGCACGAAAAGGAGGCGCACCAGAAAATATGAGACCTTTCGAAAAAGGTGATTCAAGGATAAACAGAAAAGGCAGACCTCCTATATTGCCAGAATTAAAAGAGGCAGTATCAAAAGTATTAGGTAAGGAATATGGCAGTGAAACGGGATTAGACAAGGTATTAACTTCACTGTTCAACCGGGCATTAAAAGGGGACGTAAGGGCGGCACAGGAAATTTTAGATAGGGGGTTTGGGAAATCGCCACAAAAAATAAACACCAACATAACTGATAATTCAGATACTGGACTGGAAAATTTATCCTTCGAAGAATTATATCGTTTGAAATACGGGAAAAAAAAAAAAAAAAAAAAAAAATAAAAAAAAAAAATAAATAGGTTAAAAAAAGGAAAAAAAAAAAAAAAAAAAAAAAACCTGAATGAATTATGATTCGATTTTAAATATTGAAATGTCCCGGCGCAACTTTTGGGAGTTTTGCAATACGTTGGAACCAGACTTTTACAAACCAGACAGGGAACATTTAATCAAAATATGCAATACATTAGATAATTTCTACAAAGGTAAATTGATAAAAGATAATGGTGAGGCTTTTTCCAAGTTGATAATAAGGCTTCCACCTCAACAAGGGAAATCGCGTACACTTGTAAATTTTACGAAATGGATATTAGGGTTGAACAGACAAGAAAGGATTATAACCGCTTCGCGCTCGGATTCTCAGGCAACGGACTTTTCGAGATATACAAGGGACGGGATTAACGAAATTAAAAACTTACCTGAACAGGTTGTTTATTCAGATATTTTCCCAAAGACAAAAATTAAACGCGGTGATTCTGCCGTTCAAAAGTGGGCGTTGGAAGGTGAACACTTTAATTATTTGGGTGTTGGCGTTTCTGGTGGGGTTACTGGGAAAGGTGCAACATTAAGGATAATCGACGATGTTGTCAAGGATGCTGAACAGGCGCTCAATGAAACGGCACTCGAAAAGATATGGATATGGTTGTCCGGTACATTCTCTAGTCGTAACAGTGCCGAAGCTGGTGAAGTGAAAGAAATATTTTGCGCTACATTATGGGGTGAACGTGATCCTCAGTATATTTTAGAACAAACTGAAAAAGGGGAATGGTTCATTTTATCGATGCCAGTATATGACCAGGAAACAGATAAAATGTTATGTGATGACTTGCTATCAAAAAAAGCATTCTTATCATTAAAAAAAAGGATGTGTTTTGATTCAAGGACAAAAACAATATTCTATGCCAATTACATGGCGGTTGCAATTGATGACAATGAATCGAAAGTTTTTCCGCGAAGTTCATTAAAATATTACAAAGACATACCTAATGAAAAATCAAACGAAAATGGTATAATAAAAGAAATATTGCAAGGGTGGACATTTGCAATCATTGATCCGGCAGATGAGGGGGTTGATTATTTTTCAATGCCAATATTTCAGATAATTGAAAATGATGTATATTTAATTGATTGTATATTTGACCAAGACAATTTAACAATACAGGAAAATCAGGTTGTTGTAAAAGTAAAAGAACACAAAGTTTCTGTATTGTTTATTGAAACAAATAACTCAGGGGCGTATTTTGTGCGAAGGATGAGGGAGTTATTGCCAGAGATTGAAATACAAGGTTTTTGGTCAAAGTCAAATAAGATTGCAAGGATATTGAACTATTCAGGTATTATAAAATTATTTTTCAATTTTCCGGAAAATCCAAACGTGACAACAACTAATTTGATGAACCAATTTTGTAGGTTAATGAAAACGAGCAAAAAGGAAGATGATGCTGCTGATTCAATTGCTGCTGCTGCAAAGTATTTGATAAGCCATTACGGACTGTTTAAATGATATATAAATAAAAAATTAATAGATTTTATTTAATAAATTTTATTTATTACCTTTGTCGCAAATGGTAATAACATGTTTGGACTGAATTCATTTCTTGACTCTTGGTCGTTAAACAGGGTGTTAAATAATAGATTCTTTAATATTAACCAAAACTCAACGCCTTTTTCAAATGATTATTTTGGTAATTTGCCAGCATGGATAAGTTTGTCAACTGCTGAAGATTTTGAAAAAGCAGTAAGATATAACCCTATTGTAAAATCAGCAATAAATATATTGTCAACATCTGCAAGTAATGGTAGGAAAATTGCTATTGATACAAATACTGGTGAGACAATCCCATGGACTGAAAATGATATTGCGATACAGCAAGCGAACAAATTATTTAACAAACGCCCAAACCCTATACAATCAATTAAAGAATTTTCTTTTGAAGGCATATTCTATTTAAAAACATTCGGGAATAGATATGTCACCCCTGTACTCCCAATAGGTAAAGACAAAGCAATCGATTTACTTAATATCGGTGCATTGTATAATTTACCGAGCCGATTTATTGAGGTCAAGAGAACAGGGAAAATATATAGTCAAACGGAAATAACCGGGATAATCAATAGTTATGCCAGAACAAATGTCAACCCGGTTGAATATTACGACCCTAATTTAATATTACATTTTAATGAGGTGAACATATCAAGTGAAGCTCCTACGATAATGGGGATATCCAAATTGGAAGTATTGAAAATGCCAATAAGCAACACTCAAAAAGCATTCGAGGCAATGAACACTATATTGTCAAATAGAGGTATGCAGGGTATAATTTCACCTAAAAAGACAGATGGTCAGGGGTCGGCAGTTTCATTAAATGCAAATGAGAAAAAAGAAATTGATAATACTTTTAAACAAGATTACGGATTATTGAACGGACAAAACCCTTTTTTGTTAACCCCAGTAGCTTTGGATTACATAAAAACAATAATGAATTCTAAAGAGTTGGGAATTTATGAGGAGTTCTCAAATAATTCAATATTAATTGCAAATGAATTCGGGATACCACCAGAATTAATCAAAACATACATACAGGGGGCAACATATGAAAACCAAGTACAATCAGTAAGAAGGTTGTATCAGGACGTTACTATTCCTATGGTTGCAGATGAGGATTTATATTGGTCCGACAAATTGGATACTTATAAATATGGGTTTGAAATACGTACATCATGGGAACATATTCCAGCATTGCAAGAAGCATTTAAAGAAAAAGCAACGGCAATAAATTTGAAAGGACGTACTGCGAAAGATGCTTATGATAATTTTGTAATTACAAAAAATCAATATTTGGAATTAATTGAATTGCCAGGAATTAAGGATGGTGACAAATATAAAAACGAATATGAAAAAGAAATTGAATAAAAAGGATATTGACAAACTTAAAAAAGAAAAAGTCAATAAATCAAAGGAGTTAATTAAAAAATAATGACATGGAATTATTTGATAAAAATAAGTTCAACAACAAAAAAGAATTATTTGATTTTCTGGTTGAGAACAAAGATACTTTATCAGCACAAAAAAAAGCAAATCTAAAGAAAGCAGATTGTGTTTCATTTGTGCCGACTATTATTAGAAATAAAGAAGATTCACTTAAATCAAATGAACCTGTTAATATTGACAACTTAGAAATATTGAAGGTCGTTGTTATTATCAATACAACTAATTTACTTGATTCTCATTCGGATGTACATATAAAAGGGATTTGGAACAAAAGCCTGAAAGAAAACCGAATGATAATGCACTTGAAAGAGCATGAAATGGAATTTTCAAGTATTATATCAGATGGTAAAAATTTAAATGCCTATGTAAAAGACTATACATGGAATGAGTTAGGTGTCGATTATGAAGGGAAAACACAAGCATTGGTATTTGAATCTACAATTGAAAAGAAACGTAATGAAAGAATGTTCATTCAATATGCCAATGGATGGGTAAAAAACCATTCGGTAGGAATGAAATATGTTAAGTATGACATGGCAATCAATGACGAAGATTATCCAAATGAATTTGAGGCATGGAATAAATACTACCCGGAAATTGCGAATAAAAAAACGGCTGATGAAAAAGGTTATTTCTGGTATGTATTAGAAGCTAAGGTAGTTGAAGGTAGTGCCGTGCCATTAGGAAGTAATTTTGTGACACCTACATTGGAAAATAATAAAAGTGAGCCGCCGAAAGACACTCACAAACGAGATATTGAGCCGCCGGAAAGCACTCAAAAAACATGGAAAGAATTAATAAATGAAAATTTTGTATTATGAACGACGAAGAAAAAAAAGAGTTGTTAAAAGAACTCGAATTAAAAATCAAATCAATAATCACTGATTCGACAAAAGAAAAAGTCAGTGCAAAAGATTTGAACGACAAAATAGCAGAAGTGAACAAAACCATTTCCGAGAATTTGTCAAATGATGAAATGGCTGATTTGAAAAAAACAGTTGATACGATGAAAACTGAATTGACAGAGGCAAACGAAGCGTTGAAAGCCCAGGGGCTGGAATTGTCAGGATTGAAGGAAAATGAAACGCAAAAGAAAGAATTGCCGAAAACATTCCGCGAAGCAGTGAAGGCCGCGATAATGGAAAAGAAAGGGGTGTTAGTTGAAAAAAATGATGACTATGGTAAACGTATGTCATTGAAAGACTATTTTACCGAAGCAGGGAACAAAAGGACTCCGAGCTTTACGATAAAGACGGCTGTTGACATGCTGGAAAGTAATATTGTTCAAAGTAATGTTGCAACGGTAAGACTAACAGAGTTAGACCCTCAGAGGGTAGGTATCCCGTTAACAATTTATCCACATGTTTTTGACTGGATGCCCACAAAAAAAATAGCCAGACCTTATATGTCTATTTTGGTTGTTTACAGTTATGAAGATGGTTCGGGGACAAAAACCGAAGGTTCAGCATCAAGTAAATCAAGTTTCTTGTTTAAAACCGTTGAATTTAAAGCGTTTTATAATGCTACTTATTTTGTTTTATCCGATGAAACACTGGACGATTTGGAAGAGGCACTGGATGAAATTGCAATAGTGGCACCGAGTAAGATACTTGATTCTGTTGATGGTAAAGTATTAGGTACTGCTGGGGATGATTCTACGGACATAGCCGGGCTATTTACTGCAAACAAACACACAGATTTTGCAACGGTGACATATACCGACACTGTTACAGGTGCTAACATGATTGATTTGATTGCAAAAGCAAAACTGCAATGTGAAGGTAACAAATACCGTCCGAACGTGGTCATTATGAACCCCTCGGATGTTGATAGTTTAGCATCATTGAAAGATGCAAACGATAATTCAGTAACTGACAGGCGATTGAGGTGGGACACTTTGGGCAACCCGACATTTGTATTTGGGATGCGTATAATTGCATCTACAGAAATCACCGCCAATACTTTGGCAGTTGTTGACCAAGCTCAATTAATGATTGGTATTCGAAAAGACATGACCATGGAAATTGGTTATAATAGCACTGACTTAACAGAGGGGCAAAAAACAGTCGTTATCAAAGTGCGGAATGCTTTTGGTGTACGTGACAAAGCCGCTGTTATTTATTCAGATGATATTTCTACAGATGTAACCGCAATTGATATATCAGCATAATGAAAAAATTTGTATTATTATTAATAGCCTGATTAGCATGTTGAAAATTAGAAATGAACGTAGGCATAGAAAAGCAGTTGAATTAATTTGTGAGAAATTGCAAATTACTGATAACGAATTAAATGCTTTCATTCAAGGAAATAAAATACCGGGGGTTGAGAAGTCCCCTGTACAAACTGCAAAAGAAGTTGCTGAATTAATCGCTGAATGTACAACAATTGAAGGATTGAACAGTTACAAAGGCGATTCGAGGCAAGTCGTAAAAGCAGCATTTAACAAGAAGTTGAAAGAATTATGAGTTTAATCGATGGATCATATTTTACAGGGTCTATTTTAATACCTAATTTAACGTATGGAGCGGTGTCGCCAGCGGTTTATGGCAGTGATATTTTGCAAGCGATTGTGCAATATGAAGCTGATATATTAACGCAATTATTGGGATATTCATTATACAAATTATTATTGGCTGATTTGGATGGGGACGGTAATCCACAAACAGAAAGGTTCACGAATCTTATTGATGGTGCTGAATTTACAAATGATTACATTGGCACTGACCAAACATTAAAATGGAACGGGTTTCGCAATACTGCTAAAATTTCATTAATTGCCTACTATGTATTTTACAAATATGTAGAAAGGAATGCAAATCAAATGTCAGTTGTAGGGAATACTGATTTGAAATCTGAAGATTCAGATAAAGTTTCCCCTATACGTAAAATGACAGATGCTTTTTATGAAATGCGTAAATTATACGGGATTATCCCACCTTACATAAGATTTTGGCATGATTCTGTTTTAGGCAGTGAATTGCCATCTGTTTATAATGATCTATCGAGTGCTTATAATTTTTTATTTGCAAATAAAGTAACTTATCCTGAATGGGTTTTTACACCACAAAAGGGGGTTAATATTTTTGGGTTATGAGTTATCAATTATTCCCGCGTGTATTTGAAAATATTATGGACAATGTCCGTGATGAATATGATGTTGCGGGGGTTAAACCTATTTATGAGTTTGGCACTTATCTCGAATTAACGAAGGTCGCAAAGTTAAACGACTTGAACAGGGCGGTTAAATATCCTTTGGTTTGGTTAGTTTGGGAAGCTAGTGAAAGTCGTAAGGCATGGGTTAACAGTTCAACTTATACATTAAGTCCAAGGATTTTTATTTGTAATTCAACAAAAAGCGAATATTCCAGTGATTACCGTTATACGAATAATTTTGAAGCTATTTTGTACCCTATTTGGGATTTAATAAAAAAATATAGTTCAAATAGTACTTCTGTGAATTCATATTCTGTAAAGGACTTTGAAACGTGGGAGCATTTATTTTGGGGTGAATCTCTTGGAATGAATAAAAGGGAGAACAAATTATTTGATACTTTAGATGCTTTAGAGATAAAAATAAATGAATTGAAAATATCTCCAAGCTGTTAAAATTAATATTGTAAAAAATTAAATATGAATACATGTAATGTATTACTACCTGGGGGGAAAAGCGGCGACTGCCAGATACCCTTAAAGGAAGTAAAGAACTTGTTAATATGTGATAAAGATGTTTCTTTTTCATATACAGCAAAAGAGGTTTTATCGAATTGGACAAATTTAATAAAACAGGATTTGACTATTTACGCAATCGCTGGGCTGGTTGGGTACAATAACACTACTGATGATCCTACAATTGTAGGGAGCGGCAACATGGCGAAAAAGGTAATCGACAATCCGTTACCAAGTTTTGAATTGTTTTTAGATTCAAATGTATGCGATTTTAAAAACATGTTAACCACTTTGAAAGGTGGTGTTTATGGCGTGTTTTATGAATTAGAGGACGGTACGATTTTAGGGAGCATTGACCAGTCGGGAACTGAAATAGGTTACCTTAAACCATATCAAGTAACGATTAAGGCAAACACAAAATTAAATCAGGAAAAAGGTTCTGTTAATGCTTTTCGTGTTTACGTAAACCATTTGAATTTTTCACAGGTTGAAAATCAATTTGTATTTAGTCCCGCTGCATGGGAAATAAGCGAGTTAGTTGATGCCATGCCAATAGGGTTGAACATATTGAAACCTTCGGTTTATGCAAGCGGTGACCAGGAAGTTCAGATTAATTTGCGCGGTTCGGATGCTTACACTGGGTTAGTTGTAGGTGATTTTGAAACATCGACAGCATTTGGCAATGTTGCAGTTCCGGCGGTTACTGCGTTGGTTGAAAATGGATTGGGAAGTTATACTTTAACATGTCAGAAAGCAGCTACCCCTGCTAATTTGGTTGATGGTGATGCATTATATTTGAGGGTTAAAAAACTTTCAGGTTCGGATGTTACCCATATGTCTGGATGGATTCGCATTGAGGGTGTAACTTAATCGCTATGGGTATAATCAGCGATAAAATAAAGAAGTTGCCTAAAAAGGATTTGAAAAAGTGGGTTGCCGCGAGGGAAAAAGAAAACCGTTCTCAGGATTGGAAAGATGAACTCGAAAAGTTAAAAAAGCAATTCGATGTTAAGGGAACTGGCAGCAAGGGCAAAAACGATTAATGTTCAGGAATTGGCGTTGAAGGTTGCACAGCAAAATTCGGGGTTGATAAAGGAACGTGTTCAGCAACAATTGATAGTCGGTGAGAATGAAGACGGTCAAGAAGTTGGAAGATACAAAAGTGAAAGGTATGCCAATTTTAAACAAAGGATTGGCAGCCTTGCACCTTCTGGTGTTGTTGATTTGAAATTATCAGGGGAATTACAAAATAAATTAAAGGTGGGTATTTTCCCTACTCAATATTTAATCAATTCTTTAATCGATTATTCTAAATATCAAATCCAAAGGTACGGCAAAAAAATATATGGACTTCAAAAAGAAAATAGCGAAGATATTAAATTTAAAAACTCAATCGGAATTGCAACCGAATATAAGCGGCTATTGGGCATTTAAATTATCAGTAGAACAGGTATCACTTATTTTTGATGCTAATTTTCGCGGATGCTTTGGGTTTCGTAAAGAACATAATTTTAATACATTTCTTTTAGAATACAACCAGTTATTTAATTCTGGAAATAAGCAACTTGAAAATGATATTTTTAGGACACGTTTATTTTTGAAGCACATGAAATTGCAAGCGATGTATAACTCATTGCTTTATTCAAAAGGGATAAATGCAAAGAAGGAGTTCGTTAATATTTTTGGGTATGATTATACAGAAATAAAAGATTTAAAACGTGTAACAGATGAAAATAACAGGATATTAGATAAATTAAAAATAATCAATAATCCAACGGACGGCGAAACGATTGCATTTAGCGATTTGGTGGTAATGGTTGAAACATCGCGAAAAATACCAATTGACAGGGACATGAAACTTTGGGAATTTAAGAAAGTCTATGATTTAGAATTAAAGAAATGGCAGCAGACATAAATCAAATAATTGACCCGAAGGTAGTTGCTGAATTTGAGAAACTCAATGCACAAATAATTGCAGCCGGGACAAATACAGATAAATTAATCCCGATTTACAATAAACTTAATACAACTTTAAGTGGTATTTCTAAAACATTAAATACGGATGCTGATTCTTTAGCGAAATTAAATGCTGTTAAAAAGGAGTCAGAATCGGTAAATAAAAAACTTATAACAACAGAGGCAAAAATCGAAGAATCAACATCCAAACAAAACAAATTATTATTAACCTTACAAAAACAGCAACAAAAGCAATTACAATTATTAAAAGCAGAGGCAGCAGTTAAGGCGGCTGCAAAAGGTTCTAATGAAAAACTGGCAGCTACGATTTCGCTATATGAAAAGAGATTAGCTACTGTTAACCAGACAACGGCAAAAGGGAAAGCACAAGCAGAAAAGTTAGTTGCTACTATTGGCAGGATGAACACCAAGTTAACCCAACAATCGAGTACGTTAACAAAAACAAAAAGGAACATCGGAAACTACGGCAGTGCAATGAATGGCATGGGTGCGAAAGTTAAAGCCGTAGGAATGCAATTTGCAGGAGCTTTAGGATTGACAAGTGCCGTGTTTATTTTTATGAATGTATTAAAAGGTTCTTTTAATACAATAAGAGAATTTACAAAAGAAAACGCCGTTTTAGCGGGTGTTTTGGGTGTAACGCGGAAAGAAGTAAAAGAGCTTACAAGTCAGGCGATAACATTAGGGGCAATATATCCAGTGACTGCGACGGATGTAAATAAATTACAAGTCAGTTATGCACGTTTGGGATTTACACAGTCTGAAATAATAAATTTAACCGAAGCAACTATACAGGGGTCAATAGCATTAAATGCAAGTTTAGATGAAACGGCAACTTTAGTCGGGGCTATGGTTAAGGCTTTTGATAATTTAGGTACTCAGGATTCTGGACATATAATTGACGTTTTAACACTGGCAACGCAAAGGAGTTCTTTAAGTTTTGAAAGTTTAAAGACAGCAATGCCAAAAGTAGCAGCGGCGGCAAATGCTATGAATATACCATTAGAAACGGTATCAGCTCAATTAGGGATAGCACACGACGCCACTTTGGACGCGTCAAGTTCGGGGACATCATTAAGAAATATTTATTTAGAACTTTCAAAGCGAGGCTTAACAATGGATGAGGCTTTGGTAAAAATAAATGGCAGCACAAATAAATTAAAAACATCTTATGAATTATTTGGTAAACGTGCAGCGATAACAGCGTTAGCACTTGCAAATAACACCGAAAAAACAAAAGCGTTAACAACTGAAATGAAAATCGCCGGAGGAGTTGCAAAAAGAGTTGCACAAGAACAAATGGCAACACTTGACGGGTCATTAAAAGGGCTTGGCAGTTCATGGGAAAAATTAATATTGCAATTTAAAGGGAGTGAAAGCGGGCTAATGTCTTTTTTTGATGGATTGTCTGGAATGATAGATGGGGTAAGTTATGCCATGACATCTTCCATAGATAAATTTAATACACAGTTAACAACCGTAAAAGATTTACAGTCTGGGTTAGTCCCATTGGTTGATGAATATGAGAATTTAAAAAATAAAACTGATAAATCAGTAAAGGAACAGAACAGGATGCAAATTGTTATTGGTGAAATTGCAAAAATAACACCTTCAGCAATTACTGAGATAGATGAATATGGGAATGTAATTGATATATCGGCGGGGAAGGCTCGTGATTTTGTTGTCGCTCAGAAAGAAATGTTAAAACTTAAGAATATAGATGCGATAAAAGAGCAAGAAAATGAATTGAAAAAATTAAATGTTCAAGTTAGTATTATAAACACAAAATTGACAAAAGGGACATTATCAGAATTTGGAGAATGGCAAAAATTGAGTTCGAAAGAAACAGGGAAATTAAATATTAAATTACAAGAGTTAGGCGGAGAAAGATTACGCTTAGAAACATTACTAAAAGGGCTTAAAGGTGATTTTATGCCTGATGTTGATGACACGGCAGTTGCTAATTTGGTTAAATCAATAGAAACTGCAACGAAAGAAGAAATAAATATCATTTTAGAAAAAAATAAAACATTAATAAATAGTGAAGATAGATATTCTAAATCAATAGAAAAATCAGTTAAACTTAGGCATGCTGCAATATTAAAATTAAAATTAAAAGAAAAATTGGAAATAATAGACAATGCACAAAGTGAAGCTGATGAAAGAATAAAAATTTGGGAAGATGAAACTTTAAAACGGGCGAAATTAAAACAGGAACAAATTAACGAACAAATAAAAATTGAAAAAAGTTTTGCTGAAGAGATAGCTAAAGGAGTAGAAGAAAGCGACAAAGAACAAACTAAAAAAGTAGATAAATCAGTAAAACAAGCAACAGAATTATCCGAACAAACAAAACAAATAAAACAAAATGAAATTAATGAAAAAACCGAGAAAGATAATGAAGATGCCCAAAAGGAACAAGCCAACAAAGACGCCACAAAACAGGCAGCAATAGATTCATCAATAGAATTGGGCAATATATTATTTGGGTTAAAAACAGCATCCTTGCAACGTGAATTTGAAGCAGCCGCAGGAAATGAAAAGAAACAGGCTGAAATAAGTAAACGATTAGCACAGCATGAAAAGAAACAAGCATTATTTAATATAGGGATAAATACAGCACAGGGAATAGTAGCAGCACTTGCAAGTGTCCCGCCAAACGTTCCACTATCTTTTATCATTGGTGGAATAGGTGCAATCCAGGCGGGAGTAGTTGCAGCAACCCCAATACCTGAATTTGCCAAAGGTACACAATACGCATCGGGTGGGGTTTCTTTAGTTGGGGAAAAAGGTCGGGAAATTATACAAAACCCAAAAGGTGACATTTCACTTGTAAATAACCCCGCACTTATAAATTTAGAACGTGGCTCCAAAGTGTTAACTAACCAACAAACAGAGGCGTTTTTGAATGACAGAAACATATTGCAAGGATTAAATAAAGTAGAAAAAGCAATCCAGAGAATACCACAAACGACAATAGACAGGAACGGAAACAAAATAGCTGAGAGGTATAAGGATAAAAAAACAAATTATTACAATTCTAAATTTAGGCTTAATTAATGTCAACACAACAAGAAATAGCAGCGGTAGGAAATAGCCTAATAAAAAAGAGGTTTAAGTATGTTTTGCAGACAAGCGAAAACATAAAAGAGTTAAAATATGCACCTCAAGGATGGAATGAGGGTGAATTGACATTTATAAGGGACAAAGAATTTAAGGGTATATTGACACAATTTTCTACAAATGAATTGACATTTGTAAAAGATGGAAAGGATTTTATTGTATCAGTATATGAATCATATGGAATTGATTATGTAATTACCGTTTATATTTATCTGCAAAATAACAGTACATTTCAATATGAAAGTTATTTTACCGGAAAAATAGATTTAGCGAGTTATAATGTTGATTCTATTGGTGTGACGGTGAAAATCTCAAATGTTGGGTTTCAGGAATTGATATTAAACCGAAAATCTTTAAAAGTAGATTTTACAAATACTAAATTTATCGGTGGCGGTGAAAATTCAATGCCAGTACTTTCAAATGTTTGGAATTATGTAACTATCCCCGAATATTTAGCAACGGCAAACGGGGACTGGAATTTAACAGATACATTAAGCAATATTACAGTTGGGTATAAATATTTTCATGTGCCAATGGCGTTGACGTTTTCAGAATATGAAGCAAGTGAAGATTTTAATCAAACGATGTCTTTATTTTCATACCCGCCAACTGAGAAATTTTTTGTAAGTGGTTCAAACAGGACTGTAACATTGGATTTTAATATAACCGTAAATTTAACATCGCAATCAACGCCGGGGACATTTTCACTTAACTTATATTTAGTGAAAAATGGCACTATTATACAAACATTCACACCGACAACAACAACAAGCTCAGGCATAACCACTGTTTTTACTTTTGTTGTAAATCAGTCTTTGGCAATGTTGACAGGTGATGAATTTAGTTTAATAGGATATTCAAATGGTGACATTTTATATTATATTTATGTACATAATAGTAGTTTGTCTTTTATTGAAACTTTAGGAACTACACTCACAGCGATTGACGTGCCGATGTATTATGTTTACGAATGTTTTGTGAGAAATTTACAATTGATAACTGGGAACCAAGCACCTTTTTACAGCGAATTTTTAGGTCGTACCGATTCTGAAACTGAGACTTATGCAAGTGACGGGGACGGGGCATTAACATCAATAACGAATGGTAAATATATTAGGGGTTTTTCGCCAACATTAAATGGGTTTAATTTATCGTTATCGGATTTGTTCAATTCTATAAATGCAATAAATAATATAGGATTGGGATTTGAAACAATCGGGGGTTTGGAAAAATTAAGGGTTGAAGATGAAAAGTATTTCTTTGATATTTCAATAAACCCCGATTATGCAACGGATGGGAAATATTGGAAAGTTAACCAGATATTGGATTTGTCAGAACATGTGACCTCAGAAATATTAAGCAAGCAAGTAGACGCTGATTTATATTCAAATGAAATTGAGGTTGGTTATAACAACTATGAATATGAGAATGTCCAGGGGTTGAAAGAATTTAATACTAAGTCAAATTGGGCAATCCCAGTTGAATCAGTTGAAAACAAACTATCATTGATTTCTCAAATCAGGGGTGATACTCAAGGGTGCAATAAACTACGGGCAAAACCTTTCGGCACATATCCAACTGAAGATGTCGGCGGTGACAATGATAATTTCCTTTTTGATGTAAAACGGGGCGGCACTTATGATTTTATTGTAAAGACAGATGAAGATTTTAGTAATGTGTCTGGTGGTGTTGACCCCTCGCAATGTTATAATTTGAATTATTCACCCGCGCGGAATTTACGTAGGCATTCGCACCGGGTTCGAAGTATGCAAATCCAGGAATCAAAAGAATTGTTATGGTTAAAATCGAATAAAAACACGGCACTTGTTACAGAAAAGACAGGTGAAACAGCAATAACAGAGAATGAAGATATATTAATTGACAATTTGGTTGTTGGATATTGTAAGCCTGAGTCATATAATTTTGAAGCTCCGGTAGACGCGGCAATAATAACAGCGATAAAAACAAATCCGTACGGGGTTATAAAAGTTGGGGTTGACATGTACGGTTGGATAGATGAAATCCAAACGAATGACAAAACAGTAAAAGGGCAATTTAAATTGTTAAAGGTGGATTTGAATAATGTAAAGGTTATAGATTAAATTTATTAACTTTGTTAAAATGATAATTTCTTTAATAAATAGTTTAAGGTTTCGAAAAGTTGATAGCAATTATACTCAAATCGACAATACATTGAGCTATAATTTGAAATTATTCAATGATTCTATTTTTGGATATTGCCAAAGATTTTTAACATCCGATACAGTGACTATTCAAGTACGTTCAGATTCTGACACTGTGCCAACGATCACAGCAACAAAGGCAGACAATTCAACGGTTACAATAACTGCGACATTAGTATCGAGTTATGATACTGATTCAGACGGCACAAATGATTTATTTTTCTTTGAGTTTGATGTTGATATGTCAGTTTATACTACTGAAAGTTATATAACAGTATCTCAGGGAACGGATATTTACAAAAGCGAACAGTTCAAAGGTGACAGCGAATTATTAACTGAATTACAAAATAATGAAGCGGTAAAAATTGAATTTTTCAATAATGATAATGCTTTTTTAATTGATTATTCGAAGAATAGCATAACAGGATTGTTTTACTTAGAGGGCAATATAAAAGATTATGATATTGACGGCGAATTTTCTGTATATGACAATCAAGATGAAAAAACGATATTAAAAAGCACTGCTTTGAGGGTGGCGAAATTAAGTTCCCTTTTTATTCCTATTTGGATTTATGAATTATTATCAATTTCATCAAGGTTAGATAATTTCACAGTTAACGGGGTTTCATATATTGCAGAAGATGCACCAGAGAAAACAAATATTGAGAATTCTAATCTGTATGAAGCGACAATAATGTTAACAGATAAAGAATATTTGGGTGTTAATACGGATGATACGGGCTTTGATTTGGAAACAATAATAGAAACGGGGGAGGGTGTGAGAAATTTATTAGAAGAAAATGTAAGCGGAAATGTTCAGTTTGCAATTCCTGCGGGGTGGCAGGTACACACATTAACCGCATTGTTGACAGCCGGGACAACGGCAACGGTAAAAGGTGGCACTACAATTGGCGGAGATGAAATAGTTTATCCATTTGTGATAACATCGACAACACAACCGACTACGGTAAGTACCCATTTTGATAAAAGCATGAGTACAGATTCTACATTATATGTTAATGTAACGGGGTCGGGCGCGACTGCTAATATTTATATTATGTTATTACGAAATATCCAAGCGACATGAAAAAATTAATATTATTTATATGTTTTCTGTTTTCAATAGGTTTTGTTTATAGCCAAAGAATAACAGACACGAATATCTTAATTGTTAGGGATTCGGCAAATTTCACAAATGGTCGGTTAAATAATGTAGGTGTTGGGTTACAAGATAGCGACGGCGTGAATTTAGGGCAGATGAATGATAGTATTGAAGCTAATGCAGGTGGTGTTGAATTTACTGACACGGTTTCAATAATCGGTACTAAATACGATATTGACACAGTTTCAATAAATGTTTTGGCAAATACTGGAAAAGATACAACGGGTATTTATCATGCTAACCGGACTGCCTTGAATGCAGTTTCAGGGACTAATACTGGAGACCAAGTATTAACTGGATATTTAGAATTTACTGACACGGTTTCAATAATCGGTACTAAATACGATATTGACACAGTTTCAATAAATGTTTTGGCAAACACCGGAAAAGATACAACGGGTATTTATCATGCTAACCGTGCAGCTTTGGATTTGGTTTCAGGGACTAATACCGGAGACCAAGTATTAACTGGATATTTAGAATTTACTGACACGGTTTCAATAATCGGAACTAAATATGATATTGACACAGTTTCAATAAATGTTTTGGCAAATACTGGAAAAGATACAACGGGAATCTATCACTCAAACCGTGCAGCTTTGGATTTGGTTTCAGGGACTAATACCGGAGACCAAGTATTAACTGGATATTTAGAATTTACTGACACGGTTTCAATAATCGGTACTAAATATGATATTGATACGGTTTCAGTTAATGTTTTGGCAAATACTGGAAAAGATACAACGGGAATCTATCACTCAAACCGGACTGCCTTGAATGCAGTTTCAGGGACTAATACCGGAGACCAAGTATTAACTGGATATTTAGAATTTACTGACACGACTTTATTAATCGGAACTAAATACGATATTGACACTTTGATAAACGGAACGGACGGTTATATCCCTAATTACAAAGGGACAAGTGCTTTTGAAGACAGTCCGATATATACGGATGGGGTTAATGTGGGAATTGGGACGACCATACCTGCAACAGATTTAGATATAGTGGGAAGTGATGGTTTGCGTGTAAGTGCAGGTGTTGGCACAGGCGCTATTAAGATTGTCCCTTATAAGGCCGGACATCTTTATCATGAAATAAAGTCCGACGGAGGCAATGAACACATAGCCTTTAGTCCAGGAAATTCTGAGGCAATGAGGATTATGGAGGGAACTGGTAGAGTCGGCATAGGTACAATCGCCCCCACAGCAGCACTTCACATAAAAGCAGGAACAGCTTCAGAACACTTTTTAATAGAACAAGATGGAACAGGAGATGCTTATCTTTCTTTTCTTTTGACAGGAGTTCGTCAATGGAATTATGGAATTGATAATAGTGATAGTGATAAATTTAAAATTGGGACTGGAAGTTCTTTAACTTCGGGAGCTAAGTTAACTATTGATGATATTTCTGGCAACGTCGGCATAGGTACAATCGCCCCCACAGCAGCACTTCACATAAAAGCAGGAACAGCCACAGCAAGCACAGCTCCATTAAAATTCACCTCTGGAACAAATTTAACAACCCCCGAAGCGGGAGCAATGGAGTTTGATGGTACTAACTTATTTTTCACCCCTTCGACAACAAGGGAGACGATATTATTTGCAAGTGATGCCGTGCAATTTGCAGACAATGAAACCCCCACGGGAACAGTCAACGGGGTGAATGATACTTTTACTTTGGCAAACACACCAACAACGTCAACGACGCACGTATATGTTAATGGGGTTAGACAGGCACTGACATTGCATTACACCGAAAGCACAAACACAATAGTTTTTGGAGCTTCATATATTCCACAAACAGGGGACATTTTACGAATCGATTATAAATATTAAAGTCATGAAAAAATTAATTATAGTATTATTCGCAGTTGCAAGTTTAGGATTGAATGCACAAGAGAATTATAAAATTTCAAGGTATGAAAAAAGGGATACCATTCTTTTTATATGCATAAACTCAACGGTAACTCCGAGTTATATTGAACATTTTTTCACACAAGGGGAGCAAACAAATTCCGATTCGATAAAGGTAACAATAGAGAAGTTATTGGCAGACCTTAAGATAAAATCGGATGACTATGTCAATCCAGAGCCACTTTTAGACAAAAAAGACGAAGCTGGATTATTTGTATTTTCAAAAGCAAACATTGCAAAATTAAAAGCTAAAAAATTAAAAGCTAAAAAATTAAAAGCTAAAAAATTAAAAGCTAAAAAACTAAAAGAAGATATTGAATTAAGCAAAAATATAGAATGATAAGAACAGTTATAAATATTGTTTGGTACAACCTGTTTATTTGTGTGTTGGTTAACGCAGTAGTGTTCCCTTTGGCTTATTGGCTTAAACCGAAGAAAGGGGTATTGTGGTATTTCCTTCACGACGGCAATATGTACGGAGACTCAACTTTTCACCCTAAAATGAAAGAGAAGTTGTTAAAAGCGTGGTTGTGGGCTTTACGGAATCCACTTCATAATTATTATTATCGGAATTACACAGAAGGCAAAGAAACCAATCTAAAAGGGACAGCAAGGGTAAAATCAGGTAAAAATGTAAGTTCGTGGCGTACATTTACATGTATGGACACAGGTGATAATAATGGTAATATAATAGATTTTGACAACTCGTTATTTGGATATCAATCAGCAACGTTTGACAGGAACGGCAAATCACAATATAGAAAATCATATTGCAAGCCTTTTAACTATTGGGTGTTTATAATCATTTTCAGGTGGCGGTTTGGGTATGAAAAAGGGTTATTCCAATCACAGTTTAATTTTCCTATAATGTGGATGAATAAAGATAATCGTACAAACTATATCGAATGGAAACAACTAAAATATAAAAATATAGAAAGATGAAAAAAATAATTACAATATTATTTTTGTTTTCCGTGATAATCAGTAATGGTCAATTGATAAGACAAACTCAGGTTGAAGAATTAGATACGTTGGCAACGCAGATAAATACTATTAATTGGCAACAATTCATATCAAATCATTCGACAGGGGGCGGTGATGTTTCATTTACTGACACGGTTTCTGTAATTGGCACAAAATACGACATTGACACAGTTTCAATAAATGTTTTGGCAAACACCGGAAAAGATACAACGGGTATTTATCATGCTAACCGTGCAGCTTTGGATTTGGTTTCAGGGACTAATACGGGTGACCAAAGTTTAATCGGTTACATGCAATTCACAGATACCGTTTCACTTATCGCCACAAAATATGATATTGATACTTTGGGTTTTCTTAGAACAGAGGTTGACGGGTCATTATCAAACGAGGGTAGTTTGACGGTTGCTGCCGGGAGCGCAACAACATCAATAATTAATTCAAATACAAGTGGTCAAACTGGGGTTACTTTAACGGCAGGAACTGGAATGACAATTGCAGAAACTGGAAATACAATTATATTAAGTACAACCGCTGGTGGTGGCAATGTTTCAAATACGGGAACTCCACTTGATAATCAAATACCAATTTGGAAAGATGCAACAACAGTAGAGGGTAATTCAAATTTAACATACAACGGAACAACTTTTACAATTAACGGTGATTTAAGTTTGGGAAACGGGAGTGCTGCTTATATGACATTTCCTGATATAACAGCGGTGGGTACACCAACTTCGGGGTTTGGCTATTTATGGATGAATGAATCTAATGACCATATTTATTGGGAAAATTCAGTTGGTAGCTTTGACTTGACAGCGGGCGCGGCTGGAATGATTTATCCCGGTGCTGGGATTGCACTTTCAACCGGGACGGCGTGGGGAACTTCGATTACCGATAACTCTACAAACTGGAACACTGCTTTCACAAACATGCACGATGCGGTTACAATTAGCACGGCAAACGGGCTTTCACTATCTACACAGGCGTTGAGTTTGGCACTTGCATCAACATCAACTACAGGGGCTTTGAGTGATACAGATTGGGACAATTTCAATAGTAAATTGAGTTCAGAAGTTGACGGTTCGATAACGAATGAAATTCAAACAATGACAGCCGGGGCATTAATGGACTTGACACCTTCGGGAAATGACTATACTTTTGATGTTGATTTGACAGAATTAGGGATTGATGCAACGGCGGCAACTGCCGATTATATACCGTGGTTGGATAATATTACAGGTCAAAAGAAAATGCTTATTTCCACATTGGAAACGTTAGTCGGTGGTGGCTGGGATGCAAACAGCGGTTATGTTTCACCAAAAACAATAACGGACGAAGTTAGAATAGGTTCAACATCCGATGCTGGTGATTATAAGTTACAAGTAACCGGGGCGGCGCGAATTATAGGGGCTGATTTAGAAGTTCAGGATGAGGTTTACAGTGTGGCGTGGAATGCTTCAACTGGAGTACCAACAAAAAATGCGTTGTACGATAAGATTGAAACTTTGGTCGGTGGTGTTAGTTCAATAAACGACCTTAGTGATGCTATTGCAACTGCAAATACTGAGTTGTTTTTTGGTACAAATTCAGGTGGCAATAATTCCGGTACAAATTATAATATGGGTGTTGGTCATAATTCATTACAATCAACAACCAGTGGCGATGCAAATGTGGGAGTTGGTTACGATGCTTTAAAATATGCTACTGGTGCATCAAACGGGAATGTAGCCTTAGGAAATGAAAGCTTAATGGGTGATGCATCTGGTGTATATGTTGAACACACAGCAATTGGTGATGATGCTTTAAAAGCATTAAATACTGGTGAATTTTATAATACTTCGCTTGGTGCTAGGTCATTATGGAGACTTAGTACAGGGAGTCAAAATGTTGGTATTGGAACGACTACCGGAGGCACTACATTTACATCTGGTGATAATAATATATTCCTTGGATATTATGCAAAGCCATTAAATGCAACTGAAAACAATTCTATTGTTATTGGAGCTAATGCAACAGGGAAAGGTTCGAATACAGTATATATTGGAAATTCGTCAATTACAGATACACACCTTGAAGGCGCTGTACATACCGAGACACAGGTTAATACAGTAATAAATGGCTCAAAGTCCGGTACATGGTCACACGACGCGGCGGCGGCTGATTTAGGTGCTTATACAGCAGATTCCACCACTACTGCAATGGTTTTGCAAATCAATAATTTAGAAAGTGGCGCACAGGGAACTATTTTTATTGATATTGGTGCAAGTGTCCCGACATCATTTACAGTCAACACATTTTCGGACGTTGCAACAACGGGGTTAACAGAGGTTGTTTTAGGTAGCGCGGCAAATATGACATTAAACGAATCAACATCTGTAACTTATACATGCGTAAATAATGGAACGGCAACACTTGTTTATTTAGTTTACGGTCAAGAATAAAATTATGAAAAGAATATTAATAATACTGTTTGTTTTTGTTTCGATTTGTGCCAATAGTCAGCATCACATGATGTTTTCATTAACAACACCAATAACAACACCAAATCATTTAGTTTCCCTTTGGGAGTTAAACGAAACAACCGGAACAACGGCAACAGATGCACACGGGAGTAATGACGGGACTTATACAAATTCGCCAACGCTGGCGCAAAGTACAGTCACTAATTTAGGTACTTCTGTTTTATTTAATGGAACAAATCAATATGTAGATTGCGGAACAGATACATCTTTAGATTTTGGAACGGGTGATTTTACACTGGCATGTTGGTTTAAAACAAGTGGGCAAATAACTACGGAAACAGTTCTTTGTGGTAACGGGGCTGCATTTGTGGGCGGAAAAGGATATTATTTTGTGACAAACGCTTCAAATGGTGTTATTTATTTTAATATTGACGATAACATTATTAATTTTGACGATGACATTACTGAAGTTTCTGTTTATTCAAATTCTGAACTGGATGATTCTCAATGGCATTTTGTGGTTGGTGTAAAAGACGGGAATAATTTAAGATTATATATTGACGGTGTAGAACAAACGAATTCGCCGCAAGATGTGACTGGATTTGGGAGTTTAGACAGCGCACACCCTTTTTTAATTGGGGCATTGTATAGGGAAGATACCGATGTTGTTGATTTGGAATTTCCTGGTTATATTGACCAACCACAAGCGATAGGCAAAGCATTAACACAATCTGAAATTGATTATATGTACGATGACGGAAACGGGCGGGCATATCCTAATATTTAAATTATGAAAAAAATAACAATACTATTAATATTAATTGTGATTGCAAAATTTGCAAGTTCTCAATTTGTGTTGACACCTGACACAATTAGGGCAAATGTTGGCAGCGAGTGGAAATACATTAAACATGTTAATTACCTGGAACAGGCAACACCAATATCAATATTGCAGGATTCAATAATATACACTTACACTAATTTTCCACACCGGTTTGAACGGGTGCAAAAATTAGGTTTTCACTGGATAGGTGATACTTGCTATAATTGGACTGACAAGATAAAAGTAGTTCAGACTTTTGGTGGTCGTTTGATAATGTATCAATATATTATTAAATCAGTTATGCAATTACAGGACAAAACCAAAGATGAACAATTATGGTTTTACACACGAAAAGCAAAGGAACAGGGGTTTAACAATGTCCAATTATATGGTTATCCGCCAGTTGATTTTATTATAACAGAAACCACACAATCTACAACGGAATGAAAAATAAAAAAGTCAAAAAGCGAAGGTTAAAAAAGTGGTGGGATAACAGCACTATTAAATTAGGAATTCATTTTTTTAAAGAAGTCAACAAATTTTTCAGGAAATGATATTAATTTTAGGGATAATTATAGGGTTTATAACTGGCATTCTTGCGGGGTTAATTATTGCGGTAATAATAATAGAATGGCGGACTGGTATATTTTCGGATATGATTTTTTGAAAATATAAAAATAACATTCAAAATAAATACACAATGGATAAAATTGATGAATGTTTGAAATTAATGGAAGATGCAAAGGCACACAACAAGAAATTTATGGAAATATCGGAAAATTTAGACAAATTTGAAATTGACTGGATGAAAAAATGGTATATATTTCTTTCAATAGCAACTGCGTTATTGATATTTATATTTGGATATACGGTTACAACATTTGCGAATTCTAAAAATAATTTATCAAGAGATGAAGCCAGGTTAACATATATTTCACGAGAAGAACAATTTGTAAAAGATGAGGTTTTTCGAAAATCTTTATTGAAAATAATGCTAATGGAAAAAGCAGATGTAAATGATTCTATTATAATCGAGTCATTCAAAAACTTAGATTATTTGTTAAATACTATTTTCGGAATAAACCCCCGAACAACACAAGACATTGATTATCCAGATATAATCGATAAAATAAAATGAACTATACGGATAGTGTAAATAGGGCAATCGAATCAGCACAACAAATAAAAATTACAATAATTGTAAAAAAAGGAGTTCTAAAATCTATAATTAAAAAAGTAAAACAATGGTTCAATCGTTAAGGGAAAAGCAAAGCAGTTTTCTATTTGACATGTCGCGGTTAATAATTTGGTGTTTTGAAAATGGATATGAATTGACAGGCGGCGAATTATTGCGCACAAAGGAACAGCAAACGTTATATTTCGAAGGGTTGACAATTATAAAGGTAAACAGTAATATTAAATTAGTTAAGCACGACAGACTATCTAAAACGATGTTCAGCAAGCACCTTAAAAAGTTGGCTATTGATTTAAATGTATTTCGTGACGGTAAATTGTTGAGCAAAAAAGAAGATTTTAAACCTATTGCCGATTATTGGCGAAGTTTAGATAAAATGAATGAATCAGGTTATGATTGGGGCTGGGATTTTTCGCACTTTCAGAGAAATGAAAAATGAACAATATAATACAGTTTTTAATTAGAAATAAAAAAATAGTTGTGCAAGTGTGTTTGACATTGGCGCAATATATTTACAAAAACAGAAAAAAAATAAAGGAAAATGTAACAAAATATTTTAATAAACGTAAAAGTGAATAATTAATAAAATTTAAAAAAATGGAAGATACAAGAAAAGGATTTTTAACACCTGAACAGGAAAAAACAGTCGATAACTTAATTGAGTTAAAAGGGATTGCCGAAATGTTAGACGGAACTGCAATTGGCTTACTTGATAATCAGGGCTTAGAACGGCTAAAAAGTAAAATGGTAGAAAAGTGGGGGGTTGAATTGTTGCCGGACATTTACGAGGTTATCGATGTTATTTTTTTAGCCTTAACACAAATTGAAGAACAGTAAGTTTTTTTTCATTTAGTTTTAAGTTTTGCCCCGCTTGGAATTGTCCGGCGGGGTTTTTTGTGTCTTTTTTTAAATTAAAATGATTAAACATGATTTTTTATCATGCCTGGTATGGAATCTATTTTGTAATTTTACAGGGCAATTGAAACATTAAAAACAACAAAATGTATAAAATAAACATTGATTTTCAAGAAACAATATTAGAACAGAACGTAATTATATTACCATTCATTCCACGTAGAAAAGAAATGATTAGTATATTTGACAGTTCTGAAGATGAATGGTTTTATTTTAAAGTAACTGGAATAGATTATTCTATAATTGATGGTGAATTTAAATCAATAGTAGTAAGTGTGGAAGATTTGTAATTTAAATTAAATATTCACTTTTAAAAATTAAAATTTATGTTAACATTTTTGATTATCACAGGATTGGTTGTTACGGTTGGGCTTTTTGGATGGATGACATTCGAGGCGATAAAAAACAACATGTAATTTTTAAAAGGACGGATAAAATAAACTGTCCTTTTTTATTTGTATATCAAAAAAGTTTTGTACTTTTGTTTCGTGCTTAATCATAAATCAAATAAAGAAATTAATACCAATCTTTGCAGAGGCAAAGTTGATTTAGCACATATGACCTTTCTGGCTGATTACCGGGAAGGTTTTTTTTATTGCCCACCTTAACAATAACCTATATTTATCAACTGGTTATAATCGCACAGGATAAAAAGATTTGGAACGGAAAGAACGTGAGATTTTTAAATCAATAATTCACTTAAATTGCACAATGGTTTTTCAATGACTTATTTCCCAGTGCAAGCCAAAACGAAACTCGAAACTCATTATACGAGAATAAATAGGTGTGAATAAGTTAATCCTTTTCTAAGGGGGAAGGGGGTTGACTTATTTTATCACACCTTCAAAATCTGAAATCTATTACCAAGAATAAAATAACAATATTAATCAATTACATAATTGTAATAAATAGAAAATTAATCAAAGAAAATATTTTATAATTATGTTTTATTTTTCACATAATGCTGATTTTTGTCATGTTATGTGTCATTTCAATTGTCTAAATTCGTTTATTATTAATCGGGGATGGTGAGATTAAGCCATAACTATTAAAATAAGTGAGCGATATGAAAAATCAAATTTCAAATAACCAACAAAGTTATACAATGCCGCATAACACATTGTTGTCAACTGGACGGGTATTATACTTAACTGTAAACAGAAAGTGGTATGATATGATTGCATCAGGCGAAAAAACAGAAGAATATAGGGAGATAAAACAATACTGGACAACGAGACTGAAAGATTTTTTAGTTAAAAGACCATTTGATTATATCATATTTAAAAATGGATGTGGTAAGGATGCACCTTCAATGAAAGTTGAATTAAAAAAAATCGACTTTGGGACATCAAAACTAAAATGGGCAGACAAAGAAAATAAATGTTATGTACTTTTTTTAGGTAAAGTAATTTGGGACAATGCACTTCGGTAGCCTTGTTGCTTCCATTGAGTATAAGGTTCTTAAAAATATAATATGACAACATTAGATATTGAAATAGCGATAATGGATTATATTGGAGTAAGGAAATGAAACGAGTAAATAAATTATAAAATAATAGCGATGGAAATACTTACAAAACAACAAAAAGATTTATTAGCTGATTTTTTAAACACCTTGAGAAATTATGAACACGAATCGCATAATTTAATTGGACCTGATGAAAGAGAAACTTCTGAATTTGTAGAAATTTATGAATCTATTTTGCGCAAAAGGCAGTACGATTCCGCGAGTGAAAACAGCTTTCATAAACATGGTGTTAGCGTTTCGTTATTTGATGAAGCACTAAGAATGATGAGAGACTTAGCAGAACATCAAAACGGCGCGCCACTAATAACACACGAGGAAGAATATAACAAGACAATAACTGAGGTGTGGAACTTCTTAGAAGCAAACGAAACCTAATGAACGGCACTAGGCTATGTTTAGTGCGGAATTATAATAAAAACTTTAATTGAAAAACGAAATGAATAAATTAATTGAAACAGCAAAGGAAATTGACAAAATACTAAAAAGTGGAATTGAGATACTGCCTGACGGTCCTATTCATGAAAAACTTAGGCGAGCATTAAATATAGCTTGTGTTACCAATCCTGTAAAAATTATAGATTGGAAGTACACAGAAACAGAAAAACCACTGGCTTACATTAGTGGCGATTGGGATGGCAAAAATAGCGACCAAGTTGTAGCTGAAGATAAATATGGAAAACAATATTTGGCACACTACTGTGAAGGTTTTATGGACGGAAGTAGCTTTGCCGACTGGTATGAGAATAACGACTTTTTAATTAACGAAGAAATTGTGCGTTGGATGTTGATACCACTATAATTTTTATGGTTGGTAACGGATAGGTATATGAAGCGTTTTGAGAAACGAAAAATGATTTCATATACCGTGTTATACACTGGCACTGTATTAACTTAATAAATTTCAAATTATGCAGTATAATAGCAAAGCTGATACTCTGCAGCACATTAAAAGAGTAAATGAACTATTAATGACAGCAGTTAGCGAATTATTAATTAGGGCAGGAAAACACGATAACTCTAAATTTGAAAGTCCTGAAAAGGAACTGTTCGATGAATACACACCAAAACTCAAAGATTGTACTTATGGAAGTGATGAATACAAAGAGTTTTTGAAGGGATTAAAAGTAGCACTTGACCACCATTATGCGAATAATAGTCACCACCCAGAGCATTACAAAAATGGTGTGAATGGATTTGATGTATTTGATCTTGTGGAAATGTTATTTGACTGGAAAGCAGCGACCGAAAGACATAATAATGGCGATATACGCAAATCCATAGAAATTAATAAAGAGCGGTTTGGATTATCTGAACAGCTTTGCGATATTTTACGGAATACCGTTGATAGGATGAGTTGGTAGTGCTTGTGTATAACGTTGTTGCTATGTTTAGTGCGGAATTATAATAAAAACTTTAATTGAAAAACGAAATGAATAAATTAATTGAAACAGCAAAGGAAATTGACAGAATACTAAAAAGTGGAATTGAGATACTGCCTGACAGTCCTATTCATGAAAAACTTAGGCGAGCATTAAATATAGCTTGTGTTATGCCCCGTTTTGCTATCGACTACACGTTTACAGATAGAACGGACACAACTATATACACAGATATTATTGAAGCTGAAACTGCCGAAATAGCCTTAAATTTACTGCACAAAAAACACAATTATAAAATTGAATGGCGTACAGTAAATGGGGGCTAACGGTTTGCGTATGTTTTCGATGTTTCTAGCGACTTTGCTATGAAAAACGGGTTAAAAAATAAAATTTTGAGAGGGATTTTTTGAATTATATTATCTTAAAATTTGGATATGTCAATTATTACCCGTAAATTTGGATATATTTTAATACTTTAGATTATGGCTAAATACAAATACTGTAAAGATTGCGGCAAAGAAATCAATTCAAGTCAATCAAAATGTTGTGGATATTGTATTGATATTCGATTGTATGGAAGTAAAGAAAAAGCAAGAGAAGTCTCTAAAAAGAATTTTGAACTAATTGGAATAAAAGCAACATGAATAAACCAAAACAATTAGAGGTTGGCGAATGGTGGTTTAAAGGATGTTTTATACAGAAACAGAACCACCCTAAATTGCTTAAATACCATGTATTTAAAGACACAGTAAATCAGGAAACTGTTTGCGCTTGTCAAACTTTTACTGAAGCTAAAGCACTGTGTAGGATGAATGAAGTCAAATACCCACATTCTGGCTGGGAAAAATATATGAACGGCAAGCTGATTAATTTTTTAAAGAAAAACAAAGAGTCGCTCAGTATCCGAGGTATTGAGCGACAATCAAAAATGCCTGACAGCACGTTAATAAAGGCTGTAAATGGTTCACAAAGTTTGCCGAAAAAGTGGATTGAACCACTGGATAAATTCATAAACAATTTGGGAAAATTGTAAGCGCGATGGCTTTTATTTTTTCTTATTAAACCACTGGATTAGATTAAGTGAAAGTACACTGAAATATATGCTTTGTTGGCATTATGTTTTTTGCGATTAATTTATTTGCATCAAACTTGCTTGATTATCAAATTGAGCAAAATATTAATGCCAACTGGGCTTCCTGTATGGCAATGTAATTTTACGGATTAATAACTAAGAAAAAATACAATGGATAATAAAAACAAAATAGTTGAAATATTAAGCAATGAAGCCTTAATAATGGAGACTGAAAACAGAACAGATTATTATATAGACAATGTTCAAGAAATAGCAGAAGAGATAGTAAAATTATTTGCTATCCCTGTTGTTGTAGGGCGAAGCGAACAGTTAAGTTGCGCTACGTGTGAATACGGTAAGTTTACAACGCATAAAGTTTGCACAACTTGCTTTGCTAGAGATAAGCACGTACCAGCAACTTAATTGACTACAATGGGCTTCCGGTATGTTTCGGAATTTGTGTTGAGTTTTTACTCAAAAGAAATTATGAAATATACCGGGTGTTCTGCGATGCGAAAGCGAGAGGACACCTGGCGAAGCCGGAAGCCCATTCGACGGAACGTAGCGAAGCGAAGTTTCGTCGAACGGTTTGTGTAAGTTGCGTTGAACACTGGTCCCAATTAAATGTTCTGTCGTAGTTTTAATAATTTTTGGGTGGATTTCTTTTAATGTTAATTTAATGTTAACAAATACAATCAACTTGAACCTTTTTTATTTTATTTTTAGCGGGGCCTTAATTTATTTTCATTTTATTTGATATTGTTTTGATTTAATAGTAGGAAATTCAAATATAAACCTTATCTTTGAAATAGAAAATAACACTAAAACAAACAAGATGAAAAATTCAAAACTACAAAAAGAGATTAATTCAATAGCAAAACTAAATATGATAACTGGTGAATTGTTTATTGAAGTTGATGTAAAAGCAGAAAACGGATTAGAACTTGAAGCAAAAAGCGAAGAAATTTTAAATAGCTTAGTAATTCCAGAAGGATTAGAAATAAGTGAAAATTTAGTTTATAGAAAAGAATTAAAAATTTACATCTCATTTAGAAAAGCATAATGGACCACGGAGGAAAAAGAAAAGGAGCGGGGCGAAAGCCCTCTCCTGATAAAAAACAAACAGTTGTTTTATACATCGAAACATCAAAGATAAAAAACGCTGGAGGTATGGACCAGATGAAAGAAGAATTTTATCTTTTTTCTAAAAACTTTGAAAAAGTTTAGTGCGGTTGGAAATTATTAAAACGGTCAAACTTATATGGTCCACGATTAAATGATGGACACAATGCAATTTACACTTTGTTGTAATTTCGTTTTTTGCCATTATTGGCTTTTCGATTTACAGCAAAATTAAATGGCAAAATATGAATTACAACGGTGAATGTAAGAACTTTAAAAATATGACATGGATATAGATAAATTTAATAGCTTAATTACAACAGAGAAAAGTACTTGGATGGATGACTATAAGCGTAGAAAACGTTGGAGATGGTTAAACAAACTTACTTTAAAACCGAGAATTAAATATTATAGGATTAAGCGAATATTTTTATTGTTTTTATATGGTGTTGTAAAGGCGAAGCGAACGTTTTCTTATTGCCAACGAGAGATTGAAGGCAATAAGATGTGCAAGGAACAATGCGACCACTGCAAAGAGTATTACGCACCGCTTGAAGGCAATAAGTAAATGCTTTACAACGGTAATTGCAAGCGGTCGTTTTAATGCCGTTTGCATATTGTTGTGTGACTGTATGGCGGCTAATACCACGAATGATGATTAATAGTACTAACGTAAAAATATTTAAAAATGTGTGATGGCAAAAATGGTTTTGAAAAAACCAAACTATATGAAAACTGTTTATTAATGACACAGCAATTTCGATTTTGTGGTAATCCTTTTAGAGCTGACACATATCAGGGATGTACTTTTGGGTGTAAATATTGTTTTGCAACACAGCGTAATGATTACGGATTTGATTTAATAGCCTGTGAGATAGATACTGAATATTACAATAAAGCAATGGAACGTTTGAAAATAGCACAAATGCAACCCAAATTGTTTTGAAGCCGATAACTATAAAAAATAAATTGGAATATAAACTTTACAAACTTTTAAAATTATGAGAGACGAAATAATCAGAAAACTAAAATTTAACAATACTGCGATTAATGAAATAAAGGATGAAATGCAAAAGAAAAGGCGTTTATCTGTTTCAGATATACTAAGCGCCGCGGATACAATTAAACATCTAAAAATAATGAATGCTACTTACAGAAGCCTTTTAGAATAATTTTTATTGTTTGTAACGTTTTGGCTATGTTACGTGCCGTTTTTATTAACTAATTTTTAATATACAAACTTATGTTCAAATTTAACAAATATTTATTTACGAAGCGACTAATGGAGGCATGGAATATAGCCTTTGTTACCATTAGTTTTTTTATTTATTAATCATTAAATCAATTTATTATGTATGAAATTAAACAAATTATCGATCCTTTATTTATTGAAAAAATCAAAAGGATTTCCGTCTTATTAGAAGAAATATCTAAAATCGAAACGGAATTAAAATCACTTGATGTCAATCTTGAAGTCAGGATTGATTCCTGGAATTAAGAATGGAAACAATATTGAAGATGTAAAAGAAATGATTGAACTACATTTTGAATATGCTTCAAGTAAATACAATACAGTTAAAACTATATCAGAATGCATAAGGACGATTTATTAAACTTATACATGCACAATCCAAGCGGAGAATATGTCCGCTTGGTAGTTTTGAGAAAAAGCAATGTAAATACATATTTACAGGTAGATATAAACAACGAGCCTATAATTAAAAAAAGAGAAGGTTCGTTTCATCCAGAAACACAGAATTTTATAATAAAAGGATTTGAAAATTTAGAATTTATAAGCAATGGAAAAGCCAAAAAGAAGTTATGACAATGAATTAAATATTGAGCTTTATTTTAAAGAAATAGAGAGTAAATTACTGTCATTAATACACGGTAATGGTAGAGAAATATTCTCTTTTATGAAGTGGATTCGAAATTCTACAAAGAATAAAATTACTTGCATGTATTGTGAAAAAGAAATTAATAAAAGTGAAGTAATTGTTTTATGTAAAGATTGTACAGAATGAGTAAAGAACTACTTAAACCAAAAATGACCCGAATGATCGATACGATGAAGTCGGATATTCAAAAAAGTGCTAACTTAAATAATGAAGGAGTATTTGATAGGGAGCTAAGAAGTTTAATCCAAATCGGTTTAAAAAACCGAAAGAGGGGAGAAAAAAAATAAATACGGCAAGTTTGCACAGGCTTTGAATTGAAATACTACACTCCTTACGCTTGTGTATAACGATTTGTATAAGAAACGTGGCTTTATACTGCATTTCAAATTTACCACTGACTTATCCAGCCATGTTTTTTATACTTTGTTATAACCCATTTTTAGTGCTGGGTTGTTTAGAATTAATATAAATAAACACAAATGTGTAAAATACTTGCATAGTATTACATAAGTGTGTATATTCACATAGAATTTAAAACAAAAGATATGAAAACTATAACAGCAAAATTCAACGGAACGTTTACAAACTTAGACATGTTTTTAACTTGTGGTATTCGTTATAACAGCACTAAGAAATTTGTAAATAAAAATACTTTAGTAGTAACATGGATTTGTGAAGAAACCAACTACGAAAAAGCATTAGAAGAATGTATGGATTGTGTAAATATAATTGAGATGGAAATGTGGAATGTTGATTTAAACTATATAAACTAATGAATAGCTTAATCAACTGGTCAGAAGTAAGCCGTTTACTAACAAACGACAGAACAGCGATAAGAAGCGACTACAAAGGTAAAAAGTACAAACGTAAAATTGACCGACTTAAACGGCTGGTTGATTTGTGGGTGCGATGGCAAAATGGGTTATAACGAATTGGTATATGAATAGTTAAAATTACGATTATGGAAGATGCAATAAAGGTTTTTAAAACCAAATTAGTAAGAAAAACAAGAAAGAAACACGAATGTTGGGGATGTGGTAAAAAACAACCTAAAGGCAGTGAAATGGTAAATACAACTTTTTCTTACGATGATAGATTAGTAAGCGTTTATCATTGTACGGAATGTAAGTAATTTTTATTATTTATATACATTGTTATAAAATGGCGGGTTTGGCTAATGGATTCAGCGAGCGATTGCAAGCGCAAAGTAATACGCTGTTAAACGTGTCGGACACGTTCACAAACCCGCTT
>Ga0233431_1001410_pt1 | contig 41912 bp, 40 predicted proteins | sample SI_118_April2016_FD_179867 | JGI IMG/M metagenome (GOLD analysis project Ga0233431, IMG submission 179867) | Seawater microbial communities from Saanich Inlet, British Columbia, Canada - SI_118_April2016_200_MG | ecosystem: Environmental > Aquatic > Marine > Inlet | place: Canada: British... | reverse complement strand
AGTCGTAATGGGCCTCGAGGGCGCGTTCCAGATAGCGCACGATGTATTCGGCGTCGTCCAGCGTCAATGGTGGAAATAGGCGGTCATTCGCTGCCATTCACAGTCCCCGTGCATCCAACAACCCGATGCGAAGAATAGATTGCCCGTTATTTGCGGCGAATCAAAGGTCAATTCGCGACCAGTGGATGAAATCTAACATATGGCACCCATACGATCTCATATCCCGACCTCTCGGCAGGAAAGTGGCCGCAGGCGATGCTTTGCATCGTCAAGGTTACTCGACGCCCCGAGAAGCCGGGATATGAGACTCGCAGGGCGGCTTCCCAAGCCCGTCGGACACGTTGCCCGATGCTCGTGATGCAAAGGCATCACCACGCACCGAACGCCTTTCCGGGCGAACTGGGGAAGCCGTCGTAGGGGTGCCATATGTTAGATTTCATCCACCGGCACATGTCTTTTTTGCGTTTGAGACGTAAAAGCAAGCGCGCGACTTGGCAAATTCGCCCCACTTGGCGTATCTTAGGGCGGCGCTTCCGTCGGATCGGTAGCGCTATACCTGTCTTTAAGAGGGAAGAAAAGCTCGTGAGCCTTACCGCTGAAGCCAAAACGAATGCACCGCAATTGATGTCGGGCAACGACGCCGTTGCCAGGGGCGTGTGGGAGGCCGGCGTTCGCGTCGCCGCGGCCTACCCGGGCACGCCGTCGACCGAAATTCTGGAAAGCCTTTCGCGTTATCCGGACATCCACGCCAACTGGGCGGTCAACGAGAAGGTCTCGTTGGAAATCGCCATTGGTGCGTCGGTCGCCGGATCACGCGCCTTTGCCGCCATGAAGCATGTGGGCGTCAATGTGGCGTCAGACGCGTTGATGTCGCAGACCCTGGCGGGGGTTGAGGGCGGTCTTGTCATTGCGGTTGCCGATGACGTTGGGCTGTCGTCGTCGCAGAACGAGCAGGACAGCCGCTACTGGGGGCGCTTCGGTCATCTGCCGATGCTGGAGCCGTGCGATTCCCAGGAAGCCTACGAAATGGTCAAAGAGGCTTATGAGCTTTCCGAAAAGTTCAATGTCCCCGTTCTTTTGCGCGTCACCACGCGGGTCAGTCATGTGAAAAGCGTCGTTACCGCAGGGTCACGCGAAGAGCGCGAGGTCAAGGGGTTCGAGAAAGATCCGGCTCGCTGGGTTCTGGTTCCGGCCAACGCCAAGCGCAAGGTCGGCGTCCAGTTCGAGCGCGACAAGGCGCTGGCGGACTATGCCGAAACCTGCAAGCTGAACGTCATCGAGGAAGGCTCGGACAAACGGGTCGGTTTCGTGACCTCGGGTCCGGCTTATCTGCATCTGCGCGAAGCCTTTCCCGATGCGCCGGTGTTGAAGCTGGGGCTTAGCTACCCGTTGCCGATTGAAGCCATCCGCGCTTTCGCGGGCACCGTCGATACCCTGATCGTTGCCGAGGAAACCGAGCCGCTGATCGAAAAGGAACTCAAGGCCGCCGGTATCGAGGTTCACGGCAAGGACGTGCTGCCCGCCACCGACGAGTTGACCCCCAACGTGGTCGGTCCGGCTGTACGCGGATTTTTGGGCGAGGCCGTGGGCCGCGAAGAAGCCTTCAAGCCCGACGTTTTCCCAAGGCCGCCGACCATGTGTGTCGGTTGCCCGCATCTTTCCGTCTATTACTGCCTGTCGCGTCTGAAGAGTAAGGTCAACATTGCGGGCGACATCGGCTGCTATACGCTGGGCGCCGGTCATCCGTGGAACGCGCTGGATACCTGCACCTGCATGGGCGGCTCCATGGGCATGGCGCTGGGCATGGATCTGGGGCGCGGCGAGAGCGACAAGGATAAAGGCGTGGTCGCCGTCATCGGCGACAGCACCTTCCTGCATATGGGCATGCAGGGCTTGCTCAATATCGTTTACGAGCAGGGCAACGTGACGGTCCTTCTGCTTGATAACCGGGCCACCGGCATGACCGGCGGTCAGGACCATCCGGGAACCGGCATGGACATCAGGGGCGAAGACACGACAAGGGTCGATTTCGCCAAACTGGTTTCAGCCCTTGGCATCAAGCCCGAACGCATCCATGAACTTGATCCGGGCGATATGCCGACGCTTTTCAAGGCCATGAAGGCGGAAATCGCGGTTGCCGAACCGTCCGTTATCATCACCAACCGGCCCTGCACCCTGATTGATTGCTTCCGCAAGGACAAACCCTACCGCGTCGACGAGGACGCGTGCACCGGCTGCGCCAACTGCCTGAGTGTCGGATGTCCCGCCATCCAGATGACGCGCAGCGCCACCGAAACCACCGCCAAGGGCCGCGAGGTCGAAAAGAAGTGGGTGCGTATCGATACCGCCGCCTGTACCGGCTGCAATCTTTGTGTCGACACCTGTGGGCCGGGCGCCATCGAACTGGTTGACGGCTTGGCCGCCGGTCCGGGCGCGGGAGAATGACCATGAATGATATTGGGAAAAAAAGTACCGAAAACGGCATCACCAACGTCATGGTCGTCGGCATGGGCGGACAGGGGGTCATGACGGCTTCCGAAATTCTCGCTCAGGCCGCCCTTGCACTGGGGTTGGACGTCAAGAAGACCGAAGTGGCGGGTATGGCCCAGCGCGGCGGCGTCGTCGGATCACACTTGCGGTTTGGCAAGAAGGTTCTGTCGTCCTCGATTGCGGCGGGCGAAGCCGACGTGCTGGTTGGTTTTGAACCGGCGGAAGCCCTGCGTTGGTGCGGACATCTTCGCGCCGACGGCATCGCCATGGTCAACACCCACCGCCTGCCGCCGCCGGTGGTGAATATGGGCCTGTTCAGCTATCCGGACGATCCCATCGCCGAAATGCGCGCCGCGAATATCGAGGTGCGTGATTTCAACGCCGGAGACATCGCCAGGGAATTGGGCGAAATCCGAATGGTCAATACGGTCATGCTGGGCGCGATTTCCGATTACCTGCCGTTTTCGCCGGAAGACCTGAAGGGCATCATCGTCGAGGGGTTCCGTAAGCGTAAACCGGCGTTGGCGGATCTTAACGCGCAAGCGTTCGAAGCGGGCCGCGAGGCTGCGAAGGTATCAGCGAAAGGCGGCGTTGCGGTCCCGGTGGCATAGGGTCGCCGGGCGGCCCTGAATCAGGGGGGCTAAATGCGAATTCTGGTCGTCGAGGATGATCCTCACCTTGTGCGGCAGGTGACGCGCGCCCTGCACGAAGCGGGTTTCACGGTTGATGTCGCATCGGATGGCGAGGAAGGCCAGTTCCTTGGCGAAACCGAACCCTACGATGCGGTGGTTCTTGATCTCGGTCTGCCCAAGAAAGACGGGATTGGCGTTCTGGAGGCGTGGCGGGCGTCCGGTGTTCGTGCGCCGGTTCTGATTCTCACGGCGCGGGAAACCTGGACCGAAAAGGTTGCGGGCTTTGACGCCGGTGCCGATGACTACCTGACCAAACCCTTCCGCATAGAGGAACTGCTGGCCCGCTTGCGTGCGCTGATCCGGCGCGCCGCGGGCCATGTTTCGCCGGTTCTCCGGCACGGACCGGTCGTGCTCGATACCCGCACCGGCGAGGTCGAGGTGGCGGGCGAGCCGATTGTCCTGACCGCCCACGAGCACAAGGTTCTTACCTACCTGATGCATCATTGCGACAGGGTGGTGTCGCGCTCCGAATTGATCGAGCATATTTACGATCAGGATTTCGACCGCGATTCCAATACCATTGAAGTTTTCATCGGGCGCCTGCGCAAGAAACTGGGCCAAGACCTTATCCAGACCCACCGGGGCATGGGCTATCGCCTTGCGCCCGGAACCGGCGCGGGAACAAGTCTTTGATCCCCCTGCGTTCCATAAGCGCGCGGCTGATTGTCGCTTCGGCTCTGTGGATAGCCGGGGCGTTGGCAATTGTGGCGGTATTCCTGACGACGGAATTCCGCAACCATGTGGAACGGGCCATCGACGCCGATCTTCAAGATCACATCTCGGAGCTTCTGACCCTGATCGTGGTCGATGCCGACGGCCATGCCCGACTGGTCCGCCATCCGGTTGATCCGCGTTTCAACGAACCGGTCAGCGGCTGGTATTGGGAAGTGCGGTTTGCGGGCGGGCGCACCGAAGGGTCTCGGTCGCTGGACGGAAACGCAATTGAGGTTGAGGCCGAATTTCAGCGCGCCGTGGTCACCTTTGCCAACGGGCTTGGGCCGCGCGGCATGCCGTTGCGCATTGCCGGACAATCCTTTTTACTGCACGGCGCGAACGAGCCGTTCGCCGTGCTGCTGGCCGGACCGGCGGCGGATCTGGCGGGTGCGGCGCGTGAATTCGCGACCGTTCTGAGCGTCTCGCTTCTGGTGCTGGCGGTTGGGCTGGTTGGCGCCGTTTTCATCCAAATCCGTTTTGGCCTCAGACCTCTCGAAAGGATGCGCGCGAGATTGGCCGCGATGCGCGAAGGGGGGCGCGAGGAACGCATGACCGGTTCGTACCCAACCGAGGTGCAACCCCTGGCCGACGAACTGAACGCGCTTTTGGATCACAACGCGGCGCTGCTGGAACGGGCCAGAACGCAAACCGGAAATCTCGCTCATGCGCTGAAAACCCCGTTGGCCGTCGTTGCCAACGAGGCCGATGCCATTGACGGCGAACCGGCAGGGGTCATACGCGAGCAGACCGATCTTATGGCGGATCGCATCAATCATTTCCTGTCGCGCGCCCGGGTGGCCGGATCGCACGGCGTGCTGGGCGCACGCACAAGAGTAAAACCCGTGGCCGAAGCTCTCAGCCGCACGCTCGGCAAAATTTTCGCGGCCCGTGGAATATCCGTCGAACTGGCCGTGGCCGAGCAAGCGGCCTTCTCCGGCGAGCAGCAGGATCTGGAGGAATTGCTCGGCAACCTCATGGAAAACGCCTGCAAATGGGCCGGGACGACCGTGCGGGTTTCGGCGCGGCGCGAGGCCGCGCTGGTCGTACTCACGATCGAGGACGACGGCCCCGGAATTCCCGACGACCGCCTAAACGAGGTGCTCGACCGTGGCAAGCGTCTGGACATCGACGTTCCCGGAAGCGGATTGGGATTGGCCATCGTCGTCGAGGTGGTCGAGACCTACCAAGGCGCGCTCGAGTTGGACCGCTCTCCCCTGGGCGGTCTGCAAGCAACCGTCCGTCTGCCCGGGGCGTGACGCTGGAATGCTCGAAGGTCTTGCTCTTTTGATTTTTGGGGCCGCCGTTGTTGGCGGGGTGCTGGCGCTTTTTTATTTCAAGGGTCGGCTGCGTTCCTATTTTTTTGCCCGCATGGCTTACAGCGAACTGGCGGCGCGGCTGGCCTTGTTGGGGGCGGCGTGCGTTGTCGTCGGGTTATTGCTTGTATTAGGTGGGTGACTCGAAATTTGCGGGAAAATATGGTATGGTTGAGGCGCTATGGTGGAAGTAGAAAACTTTCCGATGAACGGCGGCGCCTACCGTATGGGCGGGTACGTCAGTGCGTCCAGCCTCACCGTCACCAGCCTCACCGTTACCCAGGAAACGACAATCACGGTGAGGGCGCGCGACATCCACGATACCGTCGATCTTTCCGCAGAGGGGCAAAAGGCCGTCAATCTGGCGCATGGGCAAGCCCTTGCCGACGAGATTCTATGCGCTCCCACCGACGACAGTTTCGCGGCCAAACTACAAAGGGCCAGCGAAGATATTTTCCGCATTGGGCGCTTGTTTCTGGAATCACTAAAGGCGAATTTCTTCTTCCGCCGCTAGAGCAAATCCCGAGCAAACAGAAACAGTTTGCGACGACGAATTTGCGTAGCTCCCTCATTTTTCCCTGGTCAAAGCCTTTTGCGCGATCGCAAGCACCAGCGGAAGCTACTTCTGAACTTAGGTGCCGCCAGCGGCAGGGGTTAGCCATGCACGCAGATAAGGTTCCAATCGTTCTCGGATCGATTGCGAATTGTGAAGCGCACAAAACTGTGCCGCCATCGCTTGGATCACGAAGGCTTGCACTCCTTCAGCCAGAAGGTCGGCGGTAACGTCTCGGCGGAATGGCGCATCGTCGAACCATTGCGCGAAGATCTCAATTTGGCGTCCGAATGTCGAGGCGATAGGGCCAATCTCCGCCACCCCGGCGGCACCGGAGTAGCGTAGGATCACGTCGAACACGTAGCGCTCGCAGGTCATCAAGTCGCAGAGCGGCATCAGCGCCCCGGTCATCTCCTCGATAGTCCTGGGCGCAGGTCCGGCCTGCAGGGCATCCAGATGCGCGTCGATCCGGGGCCCGATGATGAGGTCCATCAGCGTGTCCTTGTCCTTGAAATGGACGAAGAACGTGCCCTTGGCCGTGCCAGCGCGAAGCACCACCTCCTCAACGCGAAGGGCTTCGAAACCAACTTCGGCAACGATCGCCTCTGCGGCGGCGATCAAGCGGGCCCGGGTCTCAAGGGTTCTCTTCTGCGTTGCTCTGGCCATGGCTGCTTATGACAAAAAAAATGACCGTGGTCAACTTTTTTATTGACCGCGGTCATTTGCAGGGTTATTAAACTGACCACGGTCATTTCTAACGGAGGGATATCATGGAACCGAAACGTATTTACATCCTCAACGGCCACCCCGCGTCGAGCTCTTTGAGCCGCACCCTGGCCGAAGCTTATGCTGAAGCCGCCCGTGAGGCGGGCCATCAGGTCCGGTTGACGCACCTTCACGATTTGGACTTCGACCCGGATTTTGGGTTCGGTGGCTATGAAATTCAAAAGCCGCTGGAGGCGGGGCTCGAGCAGGTCTTGGGGGATATTGAGTGGAGCGAGCACCTGGTGTTGACCACACCAATGTGGTGGGGCGGACTGCCCGCCAAGCTAAAGGGCTTGTTCGACCGGGCTTTTTTGCCCGAACGCACCTTCAACACCCGCGAGACGGATTGGCTGGGTATGCCAACACCAATGCTGTCCGGGCGCACGGGGCGGGTCATCATGACCTCGGACACACCGGTATGGTTCATGCGTTGGATTTATCGCAATGCCATGCTTCGGCAAATACGCGATCAAATCCTTGGTTTTGTCGGAATCAAGCCAGCGCGCATCACCCATTTCTCGGGTGCCAGCCATCCAAAGCCCGGCGCAGTGGAACAATGGATAACCAAGGTAAAGGAATTCGGTGTCGCCGCCGCCTAATGACGAAGCCGTGGCCCGGTGAGGCGGGATCACTCGATCTAATCTGTGATCTCGCCACAAAGCCAGGATACGGGGAGCCGTCGACCTCCATTTCGCTTCGGGTCAAAAGCGGACGATTGGGCGGTGTCGGCACGGCAGGTCGTTTGCTCAATATGTGGTGGGTGTCTTTCCTAACCGGATAGGCACGCCTCAATCGTCCTCGTAATCCTGCGGCAGGCTGTGAGCGATGCCTTTGTGGCATTCGATGCAGGTTTGCCCCTTTTCGAAGGCGGGCTGCATTTTGTCACGCGAACGGCGCTGTTGTTTCTTGAAATCCATGGCGTGATAGCTGTGACAGTTCCGGCATTCACGCGAGTTGCTGGCCTCCATGCTGGCCCACACGCGTTCGGCCATTTCCAGGCGTTTGGCCTCGAATTTTTCGGGTGTATCGATGGTTCCCGCCATCCAGTGAAACAGCTCGTTGGTCGCCTGAATTTTGCGCACCAGCTTCGCCGTCCACTGCTTCGGCACATGGCAGTCCGGGCAGGTCGTTCGCACCCCGGTGCGGTTGGCGAAGTGCACGGTCTTTTTATATTCCTGAAAGACGGTGGCTTCCATCTCGTGGCACGAGATGCAGAACTCCATCGTGTTGGTGTATTCCATGAAGGTGTTGAAGCCGCCCCAGAAAACGATCCCGGCAATGCCGCCGGCCACGAAAATCAGCCCCCAGGCAAACCTGGCCGTGGGCCGCCAGAACCATTTCCAGATGGTAACGATGGGATTTCGCATGAAAGGACCCTGTGAAAATGGGCGAAGCGGACCTGTTGCGCCATCCGCTTCGCCCAATAACTTTTCTACTTTTTGGGCAGGGTCGTCAGATGGGTCATGATATCGACGGGTATCTGGCGATCAAGCGCGCGTAGCGCCGGCATCGGTTCGCCGGGGTGGCCGTTGAGGATCTTGTGCAAGATCTCCCACGGGTTGCCCATAAGTGCGCCCATGGGCTTCATTTCTTTGGGCAGTTGGCCGTCCTTGCCGTGGCAACCGGCGCAGATAGTATTGTAATACACCTCGCCCTTGGCCCCGTCGCCGCCCTTGGGGGCTTTGTTGGCGATGTACATGCTCATATCGACCTGACCCTTGGTGACGAAGTTGGCCAGATCGGTATAGTCTTGGTCTTCCATCATTCCGCCCATCCCGTGGGTGGCGTCTTTCATGATGGCGATAACGGCGGCGTTGTCTTTGCCTTTGTAGCTGCTGACGCCGACGATGCCGGTCTTGTACGACCCGCTGGCGTAGGCGCCGTCCTTGCCCAATCCGTCCCAACCGTGGCAGGACTTGCAACGCCACGTGACGTTGCCCTTTTTCTTGGTGTTGGAGGCGGGCCACGCCTTGTGGGTATCTGCCGGTTTGGGCGCGCCGATAACGGCGAACCACTTGTCGTAAAGTTTTCCGCCCCGCGCGATGGAGCTTTCGATCTCGGCAGCGGACGCGGAAGCGCCGACAAAGGCGACGAGCGCTGCGGTGGCGATGGTGCGCATGATGAGTGCTGTTTTCGTCATGGTAGGCTCTCCCAAATCAATTGGGTTATGGAACTTCCGCAAGCGAAGCGTCCTCGCGGGACCGAACGAAAATAACCATGAAAAAAATACGACATTGAACCTGAACCCAGGATGAACAGGGCGTTCGGGGCTTTTATCGAATGCGACCAGGGCGCTTTCCGACCGTTCGAAGGGTGCTGGGCATAAGCCCGGTTTTAGCCAGGAGCGGAAATATTCTTTGAACATACCTTCTATCAATAAGGACGACGTGTGGTTGAGCACCATCAATCAAATCGGCGAGAAGAAATCTCACGCAAGGTTCGGAAACAATCGAGCCAATTGAGGGTGAACGTTATCGGTGAGACCTGAACACGTTTCGCATTTTGTCCTCGAAAAACGGCATGGAACACCCCTGAATTACATCCGTTGCGCCGCGCTGGGCGACATACATGCGGCACTTGTCGCGTGCGTATTCCGGCAAACGGCTTCGGAAAACGCGTTCCAACTGCTCTAGGATTTTGGACTCCGCGACAAATGGACCGGTCAGGACGATGCGCTCGGCATAAAACGCTTTGTTGAGGTTCGCTAAAGCGAGAGCAAAGGTGTCGACGGCTTTCTCTACGGCAGGGAGTGCGGCGAGCTTTTTGTCCCTAAGGAAGGCCTCGAAGGCGAATTCGTCAGTCGGTGCCTCCGGAAAGACATTCCGGATCTCCGGCAGCAACGACCACAAGGAGGCGACGGTTTCCAAACAACCGATCTCACCACAGTGACAGCGTTGATCCGAGAGGGAATCCACCGTCCAATGCCCGAATTCACCGAAGCTGCCGACGCTCGATTCGATGACCGTCCCGTTCCAGGCATACGCCGAGCCGATCCCGTATCCCCAGTGAATAAAAAGAACACCGCCCTTTCGTTCCTCGGTCCGGCGCATGAGACGCGTACGCAATTCGAGATTCAGATTGCGATCAACGCGAATCGGCAATCCGGTACGCTCGGTCAAGGCATCGAAGGAAAAGGCGCTCATTCGAGGCCATCGTGCGGAATAGATCCAACGCCGCCGCTCGGGATCGATGATTCCCGGTACTGCAACTCCGATTCCCAAAACGGTGGAGCCGTCGGGAATCTCTTCCGTCAATCGATTGACGCGGGCGGTCACAGCGGCTGCGATTTTGTCGTTGTCGGCCTCCGTCCGTTCGAATTTCGCGACCTGTTCGCGGATGACGGCCCCTTCCATATCCACCAAGGCACAGCGAATGTCATGCGAGACGACATGAATCATCAGGACCAGAAATCGATTTGTCTTCGGTTCCAGGAGAATCTCCGGGCGCCCCTGGCGCGTGGGATCGACCGGACGCGTTTCTTCGATCAGGCCGTCATCGATTAACTCGTTGACGAGACGTGACACGGTCGTTGGTCGCATCCCCATGTGCTTTGCCAATCGCTTTCGAGTGGCCGGCCCATCTCCGCAAACGGCCTGAAACACCTTTGCCTTGTCGCGATCGAGGGCGCTGACCGCGTGCCCGGAGAAAATTGTTTCAAAAGATACCAGCATATTTTTGACTCGACTCGATTTAATAACATTATATGATATTAACTGTTCTTCGTCACGTGCCGTGACGCAGCCATGATAACGAGGGAGCAGCTTCAATGAAAACCAGGATTGCTATCGCCGCGCTCGTAGCGGCTGCCACATGCATCGCCGCTGTGCCGCAAGCCGACGCTGCCAAGACCATCCGCCTTGGCCATATTCGGGACACCAACCATCCGACCCACGTCGCCGCGCTCAAGTTCCAGGAGGTTGTAAAGGCTGAATCGAAGGGAGCGTTCGAGGTCAAGGTCTATCCGAACAGTCAGCTCGGCGGGCCGAAGGAGATGTTCGTCCAAATGCAGACGGGCGATCTCGAGATGGTCTATGGTGGCATCAACACATTCGCTTGGATCAAGGGTGGAGAAGCCTTCGAAATTACGGCCATTCCGTTCCTGTTCCGCGACTACGCGCACATGAAGGCCTCCTTGAATTCCGACTTCTTCAATCCAATCATTGCCGATGCCGAGAAAGCCACAAGCATCAAAATCGTCGCCATGAACGGCAATACCGCTCCTCGGGGATTGTCGACGCGTGATCGGGCGGTGAAATCGGCCGCCGATTTCAAGGGCCTTAAAATACGTACTGCCGCCAGCCCAACGGTTTTGCGGGCCATGAAAACGCTCGGGGCCATGCCGCAACAAATCCCGTTTGCCGAGTTGTACATGGCATTAAAGACAGGTGTGGTCGATGCCCAAGAAAACGGGGCATCCGTCGTGTTCTCGAAGAGTCTGTTCGAAGTGCAGAAGTATTACGTGCAGACGGACTATATCCGTGACATGGAGACCTTCTACATGGCGATGGATACGTGGAATGGCCTTTCCGGTGCGGATCGCGCCATGCTGAAGAAGGCCGCCAACATCGCCGGTGATTATGAAACCAAGAAGCTTGGCGAGGTGATGGCGGGCGTATACGACAAGCTCGGCAAAAAGCTGACTGTCATCCAGCCTGATTTGGCCAGCATTCGCAAAGCGTTGTCGGGTGCCTTCGACGAATTCGAAGGGAAAAAATGGCCGAAGGGCCTGATCGCCAAAATCTCGGCTGTGAAGTAATCTGAATACATAGGAGACACGGGACGGAGTGTTCGTTTCGTGTCTCCGAATTTCTCCAATTTGTTCAACCACCCGGAAGCGTAGAATGGTCGCCTTACTGTTCGTTATACTGTTTGCGCTCGTTGCCATTGGAATGAACATCTGGTTGGCGATGGGCGTCAGCGGCGTGCTCTACATCCTTATCCAGGGTGAGATGTCCTTGCGCATGGTCGCTTCAACCATGGTTGGCGGCGTTGACTCAACCACATTGGTCGCAATTCCGTTCTTCATCCTGGCCGGCGATTTGATGAACCGTTCGGGCATCACCATGAAGTTGACCCAATTGACGGACTATTTTATCGGTCGGGCCAAGGGCGGGCTGGCCTACGTGGCGGTGGTCGTCAACGTCATCGTTGCCGGCGTCTCCGGGTCTGCGGTCGCGGATGCCAGCGCGGTATCGTCGGTTGTCATTCCGACCATGTTGAAACGTGGGTATGATCGGGCATTCGCGGCCTCGATAAACGGCGCCGCTGCCGTAATCGGGCCGATCATCCCGCCAAGCATTCCGATGATTTTCATCGGTGTAATCAGTGGTATTTCAATCGGAAAACTGTTTCTTGGTGGTGTGGTGCCGGGCCTTATGATGGGCGCCATGTTAGTCGTAACCATTTTCGTGCTCAGCCGTCGACGAAATTACCCGACCGTTGAAACGAAAATGGATCTGGCGACCTTGAAGCGGCTCATCCGTGATTCATTCTTCGCCTTAATGGCGCCGGTGATAATTCTCGGCGGAGTTGTGTTCGGTGTGGTCACGTTGGTTGAGGTATCGGTTCTGGCGGTCCTCTACATCCTCGTCATTTCCGTGTTTGTCTACCGGAGCATCCACATCTCCGATTTGCCCGGGATTTTCATGCATTCTGCCGTCTTTTCTGCCGCCATTATGATCATTTTTGCGGTAGTTGGGCTCTATCAGTACATCGTCGCCTATGAGCAACTCGGTGAGCAACTAGGGCAACTGATTCCGGCCCTTCAATTGTCGAAGGTATCATTCCTGCTGCTCGTCAACATCTTCTTCCTCGTCATGGGCTGCATTCTTGATGCGGTGCCTGTGATGCTAATCTTCTTTCCTGTCCTTTTGCCGACCGCCATCGAACTTGGTGTGGACCCCACGCATTTTGGGGTCATCGTTGTCCTTAACCTGATGATCGGATTGTTGACGCCACCCATCGGCGTTCTGCTGTTTCTGGAATGCAAGATCGCCGAAATCGGATTTGCGGAATTGATCCGCGAAGTCTGGCCGTTCGTTTTAGCGCTGTTGGTGGTCCTCGTGCTGTGCACCTACATACCGGGCTTGGTGATGTGGCTGCCGAATTTGGTCTTGGGCTAGGGAGGAAGGCGATGAAAGCGTTAAAAACGGTTATCGCGAACTTGATGCCGGTTGTGAGATGGATAACGGCAGGGCTTTTCATCGGCGTGTTCGGTCTCAATGTGGTCCAGATAACGCTTCGCTATCTGGTTGGAACCACCTGGCTGTGGGTGCCGGACCTTCTGAGGCTAATGTTCGTTTGGATGGTTTTCCTCGGCGCATCAGTGCTCTACGCAATGAACGGACATTTGGCTGTGGATTTCCTGGTAACGCGTTTGTCACCGCGCCGGCGCCAAATCGCCGCGATCGTAGTAGAGGCTGCGGCTATCACATTTTTTACTATTCTGTTCTTCAAGGGCATTGAAATCGCCGAGAAACGCATGCGGGTGCCGTTCGATACCTGGGATGTTCCCACTGGCTACGCCTACGCGGCGATTTCCGTTGCCGCCGTTTTGATGCTGCTGATCGGCATCGATCGTTTGGCAGACCAGATAAGAACCGTAATCCGAGGGGAGACCGAGAATGTCGAAGGAAACTGAAGCCTACCGCGCAGCAATCGTCGGCTTGCTTGACGAAATTCACGAGGGCGTGCCCGCAATCGAGGCCGCGGCGGCTGTGATGGCGAAAGCGATCATGGACGACAAACTTATCCACGTCATCGGCCCTGGCGGACATTCCAATATGGGCGTCGAGGAGTTGCTATGGCGGGCTGGCGGACTTGCACCAATCAACGCCATTCTCGATCCCGGAACCAATCTGATTCACGGAGCCAAACGCTCAAACGTCATTGAGCGCACGCCGGGTTACGCGGCGCGAGTGCTCGACGCCTACAGGGTCGGGCGCACGCCGGGAGAGGTCATTATCATCGTCAACGCGTACGGCGTTAACTCGATGTGCCTTGACACGGTCATGGACGCGAAGGCCCGCGGCATGACCACTATTGCAGTGACATCGCGTTCTTTCGCCGATTCACTCCCGACCGACCATCCGGCCCGCCATCCGTCCAAGAAAAATCTCTATCGGGAAGTCGATCACTTCCTGGATTGCCGGCTGCCGCTCGGGGACGCGGTGGTCGAGGTCGAGGGTTGCGACCAGAATACCGGTCCGACATCGACCTTCTGCAACGCGTTCGTGTTGAATTTACTGGTGATCGAAACCATCAAGGCAATCGTCGCGTTGGGCGGCACACCACCGGTTTGGCGTAGCGCCAATCTTCCGGGTGGGGACGCTGCCAATCAGGCGCTTGAGGAAAAATTCATCCCGCGTGTGCGCCACCTCGGATAGATCGGAGAGACTGATGCAGGTCGAAGTCTTTGATCATACGAAGCAGATGGCCGCCGCCGCCGCGCACGCCGGGGCGGAAGCCCTGCGAACAGTAATCCAGCGGGACGGTAAGGCAGCGGTCGTGTTCGCGAGCGCCGCGAGCCAGATCGAGATTCTGGACGCCCTGCTTGACGCCGAGGGAATCGACTGGTCGAAGGTGACGGCTTTTCATCTTGACGAATACGTCGGACTTCCGGCCGAACACCCCGCCTCGTTCCGGAAATTTCTGAGGGACCGTGTACTGGCGCGCCTACCCGAATTGGCCGAATTCCATTTCATTGAGGGCGACGCTCCGGACGTCGACACCGAGGCACGGCGGGTCGGCAAAATTATCCAAGGGGTTTCCGTTGCCGTCGGATTTATCGGTATCGGCGAAAACGGCCATCTCGCTTTCAACGATCCGCCGGCCGACTTCGACACCGACGAGCCGTTTCTGATCGTCAAACTTGACGAGGCGTGTCGCCGCCAGCAGATTGGCGAGGGCTGGTTTCCGACGCTGGAGGACGTGCCGGAAAGCGCCATCTCCATGAGCATCCGTCGCATTCTTAAGTGCCGGACCCTCATTATTACCGTTCCGGACGCACGCAAGGCTCAGGCCGTGCGTCGCGCGGTCGAGGGGGCAGTTGGTCCGATGTGCCCCGCGTCGATCCTGCAAAACCATGCCGATGCCCGCTTGTTTCTCGACGAAGGATCGGCTTCGCTTCTGGGGCTGTGCGAGTGAACGGGAATGGCAACGCTAAACAAATCCGAGGCAGGTAAATTCGCCGTTTCCGGTCCGGGCGAGGCACATGGCTACGACGTCGGGGCAGACGGACGAATTCACGGGATTCATTCGACGTCGCCGAAAGAAGATGACCAGACAACCCTCGGACTCGTCGACGTCCAGGTGAATGGGTTCGCGGGGGTCGATTTCAATTCCGATGGCCTGACTGCCGAAGAACTCGATTGCGCTTTGACTGCAATGCTTGCCACCGGGGTCACGCGCTGTCTTCCAACCATCATCACCGCCGCGCCAGACCGCCTTCGCGCCAGACTTGTTGCGCTCGACACGGCAGTTCGCGAAAGCCGACTGGGTCCGTGGATGGTTGACGGAATTCACCTTGAAGGGCCTTTCCTTTCGCCGGAGGACGGATACGCGGGTTGCCACCCGACGGAGGCCATGCGACCCCCGAGCCTGGAGGTTTTCGACAAATTGACGGCAAATTTGGCCGCGCCGGTTCGGCTGATTACCGTTGCCCCAGAACTGGACGGTGCGATCCCCTTCATCGAGGCCCTAAGCCGTCGTGGCACAGTGGTCGCGTTAGGGCACAGCAGCGCAACCCACGACGTCGTCAAGCACGCCGCAGATGCCGGGGCGCGAATGTCGACACACCTGGGAAACGCAATCTCCCACCTGTTGGAAAAAAACAACAATACGCTCTTCGCCCAGCTTGGCGAAGACCGACTTGCGGCGGGTTTTATCGCGGACGGTGCTCACATTCCCCCTTACATGCTGCAGTCCTGGATCCGCGCCAAGGAACCGCGTCGAACCGTACTTGTCACCGATGCCACCGCCGCCGCCGCCGCGGAACCGGGGATGTATACCCTGGGCGATCTTGGTATCGAGCGTGGCGATGACGGTGTCGTGCGGGAACCCGGTTCTCCCTATCTGGCCGGATCATCGGCGACACTGGACGGATGTATACGGAATGTCATGCGGTGGTTCGGTTATGACTTTGCTGCCGCCTTCGCGATGGCCAGAAACCACCCATTGTCGATTCTGAATCTTCCCACAGCACCCGCCGTTGGCGATGCTGCGGAGTTCGTGCGGTGGAGTCGGGAAGGCGATGAATGGCGCGTCATCGCATCCCGGATCGGTCCGTGGCAGGTTGGTTAGCTAAGTCTCAGTCCCCGGCGTTTAGTGATCTCGGTGCGGCCACGATTTGGTCGGGCCCGTAACGCATTCTTCGATTATCGCGCGCGAGAGATATGTCCGCTCCGGGTCAAAACCGGCCCATCGTGGGGGGGAAATGAGCGATTTACGCCAACAAGCGGAAGTCGGAACAAGCCGCTTCGTTTAAGGTCCTATGATCTAATCTTCGGCGGGCAGGGTTTGAACGTAGGCGAGGATGTCGGCCAGAACTTGCGGGGCCAATGATCGAAGCGCTGGCATTTTTTCGTCCGGGTGGCCGTTAAGGATCTTGTGCAGCGCTTCCCAGGGATTGTTCTGCGCGGTCCGGCCCAGGGGTGGCGAGGTGGCGACCTTGCGGCCGTCGGTTCCGTGGCATCCGGCGCAGATGGTATGGAAATAGGCGGCCCGTTTTTGGGGATCGCCTTTCGCTTTGGCCGTTCCGCGATCGATAAAATCATCCATATCGACCTGGCCGCGGGTCACGAAATTGGCAAGGTCCTGAAAATCCAGGATGTCCAGCCACCGGGCGTATCGGTGGTTGTTGTCCTTCAGAACGGCGGCTATGCGGTCCGGATCGGCGCGATCGAATTCGCGAATTCCACTGATCCCGGTTTTGTGCTTTCCCGTGCCGTAAGCGCCGTCTTTTCCTTTGTAGTCCCAGCCGTGGCACTCCTTGCAACGCCAATTGGTTTTGGGTTCGCGGGCAAAGGTTGCGCCGGAAGGGTAGGCGCGATGCCGCGTTTGCGGGGGCGGGCCGCCGATTGCGTTGATCCAGTTGTCGTAAAGCCGTCCGCCGCGAACGACCGACGCCAGAACGTTGTTGCTGGGCAACGCCTGGGCGTAAGCCAGAATATCGACCAGAACCGGAATTCCCAGAACCCGCAAGGCCGGCATTTTTTCGTTGGGATGGCCGTTGAGGATGTTGTGAAGGGCTTCCCAAGGATTGTCCCGCACCGCCTGACCCAGTGGCGGCATGTCGCGCACCTTCAGCCCGTCGTGTCCGTGGCAGTTGGCGCAGATGGTTTGAAATTCGGCGACGCGGGCAGTCTTGTCGCCTTTAACGACGCCGGTGCCCTGTTCGATGCTCAGGTCCATCTCCACCTGACCGAGGGAAACGAAGGTGGCGATATCCGCCAAATCGGTAGCCGCCATCAGGTCTCCGTATTGGTGGTTCCGGTCCTTCAATATGGCGGTTATGGTTCCGATAGGCGTTTCCGCCATTCCCCGGATGCCCTTGATGCCGGTGAAATGGCTTCCGCTGCCGTAGACGCCGTCACGACCCTTGTAGTCCCAGCCGTGACATTCCTTGCAGCGCCAAGTCGCGGCAGCGTCGTTGGCCTGGGGGCCGGCTTCGGGATAGGCCGGGTGGCGTTTTTCAGGCGCGGGCTCGCGGGTTTCCTCGAACCATTTATCATAGAGCCGCCCACCCCGAACGATGGACGCCCAGGTGTCCGGATCAACCTGAGCCTCAGCGTGTCCGCTCCACAGGATCGAAAGCGCCGCTGCGGTGCAATAAAACCATTTCGGCATTAGGCGAATCCTCTCGAAACCGCACAATCCGGTAATTGAGAGTACGCCATGGAACATGAACCGGCCATGAACGCACAATCGGTGGTATCTCTCAAACTTCGCTTGCCTTTTGGCTCGCTAATTCGCATAAATCTGCGGGTCGGGATACCCTGCGCGGTGATCCCCTGAACAGACGGAAATATTGCAAAATGAATAAATTTAAAACGCTTGATGGCTTTGACGTGTCCGGAAAACGGGTGTTGGTCCGAGCCGATCTGAACGTCCCCATGAAGGACGGCGTCGTTACCAATACGACCCGCATCGACCGCACGGTTCCGACGCTAAAGGAATTGGCAGATCAGGGTGCGCGGGTGATCGTCGTGACCCACCTGGGACGCCCCAAAGGAGAGGTCAAGCCCGAGTTTTCGCTTAAACCCGTGGCTACGGCCTTGGGGCGCGCGCTCGGCAAACCCGTTGAATTCGCCTCCGATTGCATTGGCGACGATGCCGCCCGGGTGATCGGCGCCATGGTCGACGGCGATGTGGTCATGCTCGAAAACCTTCGCTTCCATGCCGAGGAAACGAATAACGATCCGGCCTTCGCCGCTAAACTGGCCGGACTTGCCGACGCCTATGTCACGGACGCGTTTTCGTGCTCGCACCGGGCGCACGCCTCGACCGAGGCCGTGGCCAAGCTGCTTCCGGCCGCCGCGGGCCGCTTGATGCAGGCTGAGCTGGAAGCCCTGTCATCGGCTTTGGATGCGCCCAAGCACCCGGTCGCCGCCGTCGTCGGCGGGGCCAAGATTTCAACCAAGCTGGAAGTGCTGGGCAATCTCGCCAAGAAGGTCGATCTTCTGATTATCGGCGGCGGCATGGCCAACACGTTCCTTAACGCCAAGGGGGTCAAGGTCGGCAAGTCGTTGTGCGAACACGACATGGCCGATGACGCCCGCGCCATCATGGCTGCCGCTGACGAAGCGGGCTGCGATATCGTTCTGCCCACCGACGCCGTGGTCGCCGAAGAATTTGCCGAAGGGGCCGCGTCGCAAACCGTGGCCATCGGCGACGTGCCGGAAGGGTCCATGATCCTCGACATCGGTCCCGATTCCATCACCGAACTCAAAAGCCTTTTCAAAGGCTGCGAGACGGTTCTGTGGAACGGCCCTATGGGCGCTTTTGAAATCGCCCCGTTTGACGTAGGCACGAATGCAGCGGCCCAATACGCCGCCCAGCGCACAAAGGAAGGCAAGCTGCTGTCCGTGGCCGGCGGCGGCGATACGGTGGCGGCCCTTCAAAAGGCCGGCGCAGCTGACGATTTCAGCTACATCTCGACCGCAGGCGGTGCCTTTCTGGAATGGCTGGAAGGCAAGGAACTTCCGGGCGTTGCCGTATTGCGGGCGGACTAACCGAGCCAGGTTCCGCTCCCGCGCAAATCCGCCGCTGGTTATTGGCGGATTTGCGCGAGGATTCCGTTGATCTCACCGAGCAGAGTTTCCGACTGCCGCGCGGCGACGTCGGCTTTGGCGCGAATTTCACCGGCGACCTTTTCGGTTTCGCCCGCGTTGCGGGTGATACGCGAAACGGCGTTGGACAATTGAAGCGTTCCGGCCACCGCGTTTTCGGCATTGCGCATGATTTCCCGGGCCGCCGCACTGTGGGAATCGACGGCCCCCGCGATCTCGTCAATGGGTGCGAGGGTGTCGGAAATCTTTGTCTGGAATTCGGCAACGTCGGTGCTGAACCGATCCGATATTTCCTTGATCGTTTGGGCGATTTCGTCAAAGCCCGTTGTGCCGCCTCGGGCGTCTTTGCGCGTCGCCGCGATGACGCCGTTCAATGCCATCAGACGGGCCCGCAACGCGACATTCGAAATCCTGGTCAGACGCTCGCCGACTTCTTTCTCGATGGTCGGCCAAATCGCGCCGGCCCGGTCCGAACCGATGCCTTCCTCGCGCTCGCCGCTCCCGGAACCGGAGATGTGGGAAATCTTGCCGTTAATGGTATTCACGGCCGTCTGAAGACTGAACGCGACGCCTGCCAGTTCGCGCAGGCTTCCGTTGGTCTCGCCGGAAGCCGCACTGACCTCTCCGATCCGTCGGCCCGCCTCGTTCGCCATATGGCCGAGCGTATCGGCCAGACTGCGTAGCTCTGCGGCGGCTTCGGCCAAACCGCTTGCGGCGGCGCCGATCCGCTGTTCGATGTCGTTGGCCAGCGCGAGTTGGCTTTCCTTCAACAATTGGTGCGCAGATTGTTCCCGTGCGGTTCCGGCGCGTTCACGATTTTCGGCATCAAGAAGGGCATTGCGCGTTTTGCGCAGGGCCCGCGAAATGTCCCCGACTTCGTCCTTCGTTGCCCGATCCGGGATGAATGCCTCGCGGTTTCCGTCCGCCAGATCGCGGGCTGCGTAGGCCAGGCTCCGCATTGGATGGCTGACGCTCCAAACCATCAAGACACCCAGTGCAGCGAACACCACGAAAACGATGCCCGTGCCAATCAGCATGAGCGAACGGGCCCGCGAGCGTTTGGTCTCCGCCGCAAGGACCACGCCCGCCACGTCGCGGCGATAGTCGGCCATCGCCTCGACGCCCGGTATCAGATAATCGATGATCTCTGCCATGCGGGCGATGCTGGCTCGTTTTGTCTCGCGCCATTTTCCCAGTTCAAGGAGGGCGGCGATGTAAGCGTCCATGGAAACTGAAATCGCCGCGCGCTCGGCTTCGCCCAGAGGCGCACGCCAAAGCACGGGGTCGAAAACTTCAAGGCGCTTGCGAGCCAGTTCGATGGCGGCCTCGGGCAGGCCTGCCAGAAGCACGCTTTCGTCGCGCAGAAGCGCCAAAGCGCCCGCCGCCGGTGTGTGAAGTCCCATATTGGCGAACCGGGCTTCAATATCGTCGGCCAGACTCCGGGCCCGCCGTTCCAGTTCGGCGCCGCGCGCGACCGGCTCCTTGCCGTTGATATCCGCAATCTTCCTGAATTCTGACGCATGCTCGGCGATTCCGTCGCTCAGGGTATCGGCCCGGCTTCGCATCTCGGCTGCTTCGGGAATGGAGCCCAGGGTCTGCAGAAATGCCGCAAGTTTCGCCGATTCCCGCATATATCCATCTGCCGCCTCAGAATCGCCGTTTAGAAGATACGTGCTTTGGTGGCTGCGAAGGCGCGATATTCCGGCCTCGATTTGGTAGGAAAGCTCCTTGACCCGTACGGACGCCGAGTGTTCTTCGAACGCCACCTTCAATCTCTGGTCGGTTGCGGCGAAAAGCAGCGCCGTGCCCGCAATCGCGGCCAGGGCCAAGCCGACCAAGATGTACAGTCGCGCCCCGACGCTTCGGTTGCTTAGAAATCGGCCTATCATAGTGGTTTCGTCTTCCCGGTCCTGATTTCGGCCCTTCGCCATCGACCGATGCTGTTGATAGCACATCCGGCGTTTTAGAGCATGTTTCCCTTATTCGGAACCGCTGAGACACAGTATCCGGCCTGCTGACAAGGAAGGTAACGGGCCGCGATGCCGGCGCATCGCAAGCGTTGCCTGACGCTGCTCAGCAGGCCGGATACTGTGCCCTCGGTCGCTTTACCTGCCCTCCCGCGTCGTCGAGAACGCTTGATGATGCCCCGCATCACCTGCGCGTCCTCTCCTATCGGGAGGGCCGGAAAAGCGATCTCAGTGATTCCGAATAAGGGAAACATGCTCTAGTCGTCGAATTTCAACGTTTTTTCGGTTTTGCGTCTTGCCTGACCACAACCGCCGCGCCACACTGGCATGCCATGACTGAAATGAAGAAAACGGGACCGTCGGTGGAACTCGTGCCCGAGGGCGACACGAGAACGCGTCTGGTGTGTACCGATTGCGGCTACATCGCCTATGAAAACCCGAAAGTGGTGGTTGGCGCGGTGTGCCTGTGGGAAGACAAGGTCTTGATGTGCCGCCGGGCGATTGGGCCGCGCGAAGGTTTCTGGACCATCCCCGCAGGTTTCATGGAAATGGGCGAAAGCACCGCCGAAGGCGCGGCGCGCGAGGTCTGGGAGGAAGCCTGCTCGCGGGTCGAGATCACGACCCTTATCGGCATCTACGAAGTACCCCGCATCAGTCAGGTTCACGTCTTCTATCGGGCCCAAATGACCGGCCCCGAATTCGCCGCAGGTGTCGAAAGCCGCGAGGTGGCGTTGTTCGCGCAGGATAGGATTCCATGGGACGAAATAGCATTTCCCAGCGCGACCTGGGCGTTGCAGAATTCTCAAGGTTCCGGCGCGCCGGTCATTGCGACGGCCCCCGACGATTCCTGGCCGGCTGAGTTTTCCCCCCCTTGATCGTTGGTATTATTGACTCTCCGTTAACTTCTTTCCCGTAGGGTCGGTCCATGGCCGATTCGTCGACATTATCCAATCTTGCCGTCAGCCCCGGTTCGCGGCAGCCGAACATCTATCGCGACGCCCGCGAGGTTAGCTTTCGGGCCAAGACGACCCAGCGTTCGGACACACCGGCCTTCTCGCGCGCGCTCAACCGGCTGGACAACGCGCTGGCGACCAATGGGCCTCTGGATCGCGACGTTCCGCGCGGCTTTTACCTGAACATCCTCGTCTGATCACTCCGCTTTGACCGTCATCACGCAGGTGGGGGCAGCCCGCCCGCGCACCGTCACTTCGCCCACCACATCGAACGTGAAATCGCTTCCGGCGGCTTGCGCCGTTTGCTCGGTAACCAAAACATAGCTGCCGTACTCTTTGTTCAGTTGTTCCAGGCGGGCGGCAATATTCACCTCGTCGCCGTGTACGGTATAAAGCAGCCTGTCGGTGGTGCCGATGGCCCCTGAGACGATTTTGCCGGTGTTGACCCCGCATCGGGTGCGCAGGCGAATATCGCCGCGAAACAGACGTTGTTCTGTGACGCGCTGAATGCCCAGGGCCGTTTTCACGGCGCTGGCGGCATGGTCCGCGTCGGTGGTCACGGTGTTGAAGGTGACCAGCATGGCGTCGCCCTGAAACTGGTTGATGGCGCCGCCATGACGGTCGATCACTTCGGACAGCGCAGCGAAATATTCGTTCAACGTGCGCACCAGCGCATCCGGCGTCAGCTTTTCCGATTCGGATGGCGCGTCAAAAGCGGCGCTTGTTTACGGATCGTTTCGCGGATATTGGGGTCATTGCGGATAATCCCCATTAACGGCGGAGATATCTTCAAAAACCCTTCGCAGGCTTTCAACAACGTGTTGTAGGTGCGTTCCCCGGCGCGTACGGAACTCGCCATATTGATGACGACGCGAATGTCGGTTCCCGGCCGTTCCATCTGCGTAACCTTGATGAAGGCGTAGGCGTCGGTCAGTGACGCCGGGTCATCGGTGGCGATGACCAGACAGGTTCCCACATTGTGCGTCAACTGACGGACGGTTTGCTCAAGCCCCGCACCCAGGTCGATGATCACGCGATCATAGGTGGCCGACAGCAGCGTTAAATCTTCGCCCAGCGCCCTAAGACGGCTGACCGGAATGTTGGCGAGACTTCCCGAACCCGAACGTCCGGCGACGATATCGAAGCCGCATTCCTCGAAGGGCAGGACGGCCTGATTAAGGGTCAGCCGTCCGGCGATGACGCCACCCAGATCACGTTTCGGCATAAGCCCCAGTTGGATATCGAGGTTGGCCAGCCCAAGATCGCCGTCAAACAATAGCGAGCGAACGCCCTGCCGCGCCAATGCGTGCGTCAGGGAAATGGCGAAGAACGTCTTGCCGACGCCCCCCTTTCCCGAGGCCACGGCGATCATGTTCTGCCCGTTGGCGGGCGGGGTTGAACCGGCGGGTTTCGCTTCGGTCTGGATTGCCATTATTCCTCGTTCTTCAAGTCTGGCCTCGTTGATTAAATCTGGCCGACCGTCTTTATGCGGGCCTTGGGGTGAATTTCATTTTGCGAGATGACGACCGTGGAAGGCCGGAATCTCTCGACGATGGATCGCACGTAGGGGCGGATCGCCGGGCTTGTCAACAACGCCGGGGCCTCGCCCATCATGGCTTGCCGTTCGAAGGTTTTGCGCAGGTTTCCGATGAAGTCCTGCAAGCGGCTGGGGGCCATGGATAGTTGCCGTTCCTCGCCGGTTCCGACAAGGGCTTCGGCGAAGGACTGCTCCCATTCGGGCGATAGCGTGATCAACGGAATAAAGCCCTCGTCGTTGACGTGCATGTCGCTGATTTGCCGCGCCAGCCGCGCCCGCGCATGTTCGGTGATCATCATGACGTTGCGCGTCAGCCCACAGGCTTCCGACACGGCTTCCAAAATCGTAGGCAAATCGCGGATCGAGATGCGCTCGGCCAAGAGGTTTTGGAGAACCCGCTGAACACCGCCGACGGAAATCTGGGTGGGGATCAGATCGGCAATCATTTTCTGCTGTTCCTTGTCCAGATCGTCCAGAAGTTTCTGGGTCTCGGCGAAGGAAAGAAGCTCGGACATGTTGTCCTTGATGGCCTCGGTAAGATGGGTCGTAATCACGGTTGCCGGATCGACCACCGTGTAGCCCCTGAAAAGAGCCTCTTCGCGGTTGGTTTCGTCAATCCACATGGCGGCCAGACCGAAGGTCGGTTCCTTCGTTTTTTCACCCGGAAGGGTTATTTCCTCGCCGCGCGGGTCCATGACGAGAAGCATGTTGGGGCGAATATCGCCGCTTCCGGCCTCGATTTCCTTGATGCGTACGGCGTAGGCGTTGGCCGGAAGCTGCATGTTGTCCTGAATGCGCACGCTGGGCATGACAAAACCGATATCCGTCGCCATCTGGCGGCGTAGGGCCTTGATCTGGTCGGTCAGGCGCTGGCCTTCATGGGGGTTGTTGATCATCGACAACAGCCCGTACCCCAGCTCCAGCCGCAGGAAATCGATGCGCAACGCCGTTGAGATGGGTTCTTCGGCGACCGGTGCGGCCTCCAGAATTTCCCTCTCGGCGATCACCTTTTCCTCTTCCACCGAAGCTGCGATCGTGCGGTTTCTTTGCCACGCTATTCCGCCCAGAACCGCGCCGATGAAGGCGAACGGAACAAACGGAATTCCCGGCAATATGGCCAGTCCGGCGAGAAGCATCGCGCTTAAACCAAGGGCCCGGGGTTCCCCGCCCAACTGACGGAACAACGCCTTGTCCGTCGCTCCGGTGATACCCGCCTTGGTCACCACCATGCCAGCGGCGGTGGAAACGATGAGCGCTGGAATTTGCGTTACCAAACCATCGCCGACGGTCAGTCGGGTGTAGTTGTCGGCAGCCTCGGCGAACGTAAGATCCATTTGGGCTACGCCGATGATCATGCCGGCGATGACGTTGATGAAGGTAATCAACAAACCGGCGATGACGTCGCCCCTGACAAACTTGGCCGCGCCGTCCATGGCACCGAAGAAGGTGCTTTCGTCTTCCAGGTCCTTGCGGCGCTGTTTCGCCTGATCTTCGTCGATCAGGCCCGTCGACAGATCGGCGTCGATGGCCATCTGCTTGCCGGGCATGGCGTCCAGGGCGAAACGGGCCGAGACCTCGGCAATGCGGCTGGCGCCCTTGGTGATAACGATGAAATTGACGATTATGAGAATGGCGAAGACGATAATTCCGATGATGAAATTGCCGCCCATGACGAAACTGCCGAAGGCTTCAATCACCTGTCCGGCGGCGTCGGTTCCTTCGTGGCCGTTGGCGAGAATAAGTCGGGTCGACGCCAGGTTTAGCGACAGCCTGAGCATGGTCGCCAACAACAGAACCGTGGGAAATGAATTGAATTCAAGCGGCCGGTGAATGAACAGCGCCGTCATCAGGATCAGAACGGAAACCGTGATCGAAAAGGCGAGACTGACGTCCATCAACCACTTCGGCAGCGGCAAAATCAGGACGACCAGGATCGCGACCACGCCCAATGCCATGGCGATGTCGCCACGCTTCGAGACGGCGTCGAACATTCTGCGGACGTCGCCCGAAGTTATCCCTGTTGCCGTTGTTTCCGTTGATACGTCGGCCATTTTGTTTCCGTGCCGTCGAGGGTCAAAAAGATCAGATCACAGGCTGCTCGGCATTGCCGGGCTGAGGAACGGCGAAGCCGTCCTCCATGTAGAGTTTCAGTTTATTCCTGAGGGTTCGAATGGAAATTCCCAGGATGTTGGCGGCGTGTGTGCGATTGCCCAGACAGTGTTGCAGCGTGTCGATAATCAGGTCGCGTTCGACGTCCGAGACCGTACGCCCGACGAGGCTTGAGGCTCCCGCCCGCGCGCCCGCAGCGGCTCCGGACCGGGACGCCGTGTCGGTCGCTTCGGTGCGGACCGTCAAGCCGAAAGCCGCCGGCTCGATCTCCGTTCCTTCCGAAAGCAGGACCGCGCGGTGAACCGCATTTTCGAGCTCCCGCACATTCCCGGGCCATTCGTAGGCCAACAACGCCGTCTTTGCCTTGTCGGAAACGGGACGGACCTTTGTATCGTTGGCTTCGGCGAATTTTTTTACGAAAAAATCGGCCAGAACAAGGATGTCCTCGGGGCGGTCGCGCAAGGTCGGGATCAGCAGATTGACGACGTTGAGCCGAAAATAAAGATCCTCGCGGAAGTTGGCCTCGGCCACTTCCTTTTCCAGGTCGCGGTTGCTCGTTGCGATGATACGCACGTCTACCGCCACCGGCTTTTTGCCGCCGACGCGGTCGATTTCGCGTTCCTGAACGGCGCGCAGGAGCTTGGCCTGCATGCGCGGTTCCATTTCGCTGATTTCATCGAGCAGAAGAGTTCCGCCGCTGGCTTCTTCAAATTTACCGATGCGGCGGGCGACAGCGCCCGTAAACGCGCCTTTTTCGTGCCCGAACAATTCCGATTCCAGCAGGTTTTCGGGAATCGCAGCACAGTTTACGGCGACAAACCTGTGGTCAGCGCGACGGCTTTTCGCGTGAACATACTTGGCCATCAGTTCCTTGCCGGTCCCCGACGCGCCGGTAATCATGACGCTTGCGTCGCTGGGCGCGATCTGTGCGGCCAGCTTCAAGACATCCTTCGTGCGGGGGTCCGCGTGAACGAAGGAATTGTTTTCGTCGGCGACGGCGGCGAGAATGGCGGCGATCATCTCGGCATCGGGCGGAAGGGGGATGTGCTCCTTGGCCCCGGCCTTGATGGCCCTGACCGCGATGTCGGCGTCGGTTCCCGTGCCGCAGGCGACAACCGGAACCGAAATTCGTTCTGACAGTAGCGCGTTTACCAGATTGGCGACGTTGAGGTTCGCATCAATCATCACAAGGTCCGCGCCCTTACCCGAGCGCAAATCCTCCAATCCGCGCTCGATGGAATCCGCGTGAAGGACCTTGACGCCGCGGGTGATGGCGACCTGACTGGCGGCGCCGATCTGACCGTTGAGCGAACCGACTATCAGCAAACGCATTTTTATTTTCTCCTCGGCACAACCGCTTTGGTATTGGCCGTTAGTCGAAGTACTGGACCCGCTTTACGGGCGGCAGGACACTGTTCAAAAGCATTTCAAGACGGCGCGGATTTTCCTGCCGTCCGATCGAGGCGACGCCCATGGCGAACACGCTGTTCACGAGGGTCTCTTCGGCGGAATTCCTCTCCAGCTTTGAGGCCAGCGGTGAAAAAACCAGATTCGCTAGCACCGCGCCGTAAAACGTGGTCAACAGGGCGACCGCCATGCTGGGTCCGATCGTCGTCGGGTCGTCCAGGCTCCCCAGCATCTGAACCAGACCGATAAGCGTGCCGATCAACCCCATCGCAGGCGCAAACTCGGCAGCCTTGCGAAGAACGCCGGCGCTTTTGTGATGGCGCTGCATCGTCGCCTGAATGTCGCGGCGCATGATCATCTCGATTTCTTCGCCCGGAGTGCCGTCAACGACCATCGAAACGCCCTTGTGCAGGAAGGGTTCCGGGGTAAGCGTATCCAGCACGTTTTGCAGCGAAAGGACGCCCTGACGGCGTGCCAGTTCGGCGACGCGCAGCACACTGATGGCGGCTTCCGACGGATCTCGGACGGAATAGAAGACCGTTTTGCTCAGAACACGTGCCGTTCTTCCAACTTCGGAAATTGAAAAACACATCGTGGTGACGGAAAACGTGCCGCCGATAACAATCAGAGCGCCCGGCAAGTTCACGAAACTTTCCGGTTGTCCCCCCAGGAAGATGGCTGTGCCGATCAGACCGAAACCGCAAAACAGCCCTATCAGGGTTGCGATGTCCATTCCCGCCTTGGCGCGACCAACCTGTGCGCCGGCTTCCTCATCCGCCATTTTCTGGCCCCTTATGTCCGGTCCGTCTTGACGATTTCAGTCATGGTCACGCCGAGACGATCCTCGACGACAACCACTTCTCCACGTGCGACAAGGCGGTTGTTCACGTAAATATCGATGGCCTCGCCGACCTTTCGGTCCAGTTCGACCACCGCGCCGCGACCGAGCTTCAAAAGCTGGTTGACCTGCATGGTCGATTTCCCAAGAACAGCGGAGACTTGAACTGGAATATCGTAGACGGCCCCCAGTTCTTTCGTGCTTTGCGACATGTCCGGCATGTCGGCCACCGCGTCGGGCGGGATCATATCCTCGATGGAAAGCCCGTCCATGTCGTCATCGTCACCCAGTTCCGTTAAGTCCAGGTCCTGATCTTCAGCCATTGATCTCTCCTTCGATCAGATCGTATTTCACGCGCGCCGAGCCGTCCTCACGAGACGTCTTCTTCGCCACCGGTTTCGGCGGGCGGGTCGGGCTGTTCCACAGGCGACGCGCTATCGGTCGCTTCGCCTTCAATATCGGGTTCTTTCTCATGTTCCCCGGTGTCCTCGCCCCCAGTATCGTCGCCGCTGGGCGCATCCGGTTCCGTCAAATCGGGCACAACGAATTGCGCCGCACCTGTTTGGTCAACATTTTGAGCGATGATGCGATCAATGTCAGCCAACATCTCGGCAGCGTTGCGCTCGGCCCCGCCGTCCGCCCATTCGATGCGGCAATCGCCTGCCGCCACGGCCGAATCGCCGACCACTTCCAGGGATCCGGCAAAGGTGCGGCTCTCGGCGGTTGCTGCCAGCCGTTCGTGCACGGCATCGCGTAGCAAGTCATTGACAACGAAAACGACGCGCGGCTCCATACGCAACCTGCGAAGAATGGTCCGGGCCAGCCTCTCGATCTCGCCCAATCCTTCTCTTTCGCTGAATTCCGGAAGCACTTTTTTGGCCAGGGCCGAGATGACGACGATGGCGCTCATCTGAATCTTGTCGATGTCTTCCATGTGTGCCGAAAACAGGCCTTCTATGCGCTCGCCGATTACCGTCAGTGCGTCGGCAATATGGCGTTCGGTGGCTTCAGCGGCCTCTCTCACGCCTTCGTCGCGCCCCTTGGCGTAGCCGTTCTCGCGAGCCTCATTCACCTCTTCTTCGCTGAAGGTCGGAACGATCTCCTCGATGACCGGTTCCTCGACCGTCTCTTCCTCGTCCGTTTCCGAGGCCGTCTCTTCGACCGGAGGCGGAGGAAGCTCCTCGGAGAAGTCGGTATCGAAAAGGAATTTGTGAACAGTGGTCATGGGCTGGGCCTAATAAACCAGCTCGTCGTCGTCGCCCGTACCGGAGATGACAATTTCGCCGGAATCCGCCAATGACTTGGCGACCACGACAACCGTCGCCTGGGCCTCGTCGACGTCGCGCAGACGAACGGCGCCCATGGCTTCCATATCCTCGCGCATCATCTTTCCTGCGCGCTCGGACATATTCTGGAAGAACAGTTCCTTCACGTCTTCCGAGCCACCCTTCAGGGCCAGAGCCAACTGATCCTTTTCAACCTGACGCAGGAGCAACTGGATGCCCGCCGCATCGACGCGGATCAGATCGTCGAAGGTGAACATGAGCTGTTTAATGCGTTCGGCGGACTCGCGGTTGCGTTCCTCCAGAGAGGTCATGAACCTGTTCTCGGCGGAACGGTCCAGGTTGTTAAAGATATCCGCCATCATTTCATGGGAGTCGCGTCGCGAGGTCCGGGCGAGGTTGGTCATGAACTCGGTTCGCAGGGTTTTTTCCACGTGGTCGAGGACCTCTTTCTGGACGGCTTCCATGCGCAACATGCGCATGATCACTTCCATGGCGAAGTTCTCGGGAAGAACCGACAAGACGCGCGACGCGTGATCGGGTCTGATTTTGGAAAGGACGACGGCAACCGTTTGCGGATACTCGTTCTTGAAGTAGTTGGCCAGGACGGCCTCGTTGACGTTACCCAGCTTGTCCCACATGGTTCGACCGGCCGGACCGCGGATTTCCTCCATGATCTGGCTGACGCGATCTTCGGGCAGGCTGTTGACCAGAAGGCGCTCGGTGCTGTCGTAGGAACCGACCAGCGATCCCGACGATGACAGTTGATCGGCGAATTCAACGAACAATCGTTCGATGACTGCGGCGTTGACGCTGCCCAGCGTCGCCATGGTCTGGGAAAGTTCGCGGATTTCCTCGTCGTCCATCAGCTCAAAAAGCTTCGACGATTGGCTCTGACCGAGGGACAGCAGAAAAATGGCTGCCTTTTGTGGTCCGCTGAGACCCCTGAAGTCGTCCTTTGTCTTAGCCACTTTCGGATTCCTTTAAGTGTCCTGATACATCCAGGTGCGAATGATCGCCAGCGCCTCGCTCGGATGTTTCTCGACGATTTCACCGACCTTCTTCACCGACGAAGCCTTCACCCGGCCTTCGACCCGATCAATGTCGATAAGTTCTTCAAATTCCTCATCCATCTCCGACGGTCCGGCAATGGCGGCGGGACTTCCGACGCCTTCGTCGGCGAGCAGGCGACCCTCTGCCGCACTGACGGCGGCGGGAATGGCTTCGAAGGCCCGCGTCAGAAGCGGTCGCACCACCAGTAGAATGACCAGAATCGCGACGATGCTCAACACAAGGATTTCGGCCATCCTCAACATATCGTTCTTGTCCAGCCCGAAGAAAAGAACCAGAGGCTCGTCCATTTCCACTTCGGCCCCTGCGAACTGCATGTTGATGACCTCGATGATGTCGCCGCGATCGGAATTGAAGCCGATGGCGCTGCGCACCAGATTGGCGATCTGTTCCATTTCCTTTTCGGGCCGCGCCTGGTAATCCTTATTGCCTTCTTCGTCGATCGTGTATGTCCCGTCGACAAGAACCGCGACCGACAATTGCTTGACGATACCCGTGTCGCGGACGTGATTGGTTACGGTTTTGGAAATCTCGTAGTTCACCGTTTCATCAACCCGATTTTCGGTCGAGGAAGCACTTGCGCTTTCGCCTGTGTCGATCCCGCCATCGGGCAGATTTGTCACCACGCTGACAGGCAACGGCTCGGCTTCCTTGCTCGCGGCGTTTTCTTCGATGGTCTGGGTCGAGCGGACGACCTGTCCGTCCGGATCATAGTTTTCCTCGGTTGTGCTGATGCGGTCGAAATCCATGCTGGCCTGAACCTCGGCGCGAACTTTGCCAAAGCCGACGGCGCGTTCGATCAACTCCTCGACGGTTCGGGCAAGACGGTTCTGGTAGGATCGTCGCCGTTCTTCGGCCTTTGCCGAAATGGTGCCAAGGGCGCCTTCTTCTTCATACCCTCGGGCCAGCAGGCTGCCCTTGTCATCGACGACCGAAATCTTGTTGGGCGCAAGCCCCGGCACGGCGGCGGCGACAAGATGCTGGATGGCCGCGACCTGTTCCCGGCCCAGACGACCGGAGGATTTCATTTTCAGAATGATCGATGCGCTTGGTTGCTGTTTTTCGCGGCTGAATAACTCGCGCTTGGGCATGACCAGATGGACCCGGGCCGAGCGCACGGTGCCGATGGAGCCGATGGTCCGCGCCAATTCACCTTCGAGGGCCCGCACCAGATTGACGTTCTGCACAAAATTGGTGGATCCCAGGGCATCGGCGGAATCGAAAATCTCGTAACCGATGGTGCCGCCGGCGGGAATTCCCTGCTCGGCGAGCGAAATGCGCAGGGTCGCGACCCTGTCCGAGGGAACGTGTAACTCGGTTCCGTTCTTTTTCGTGTCATAGGGGACATTCTGGCTTTGCAGATGGGTCATGATGCGCGACGCTTCGGACGGATCCAGATCGCCGAACAGCAACGACATCTGCGGGCTCGCCAAACGAGTCGTCAGATAAATGAAGAATGCGACTAAGCCCAGAACCACGGCGCCCATAATCGCCAGGCGCATGGGCCCCAGATTCCGCAATGTGTGCAGAAATGTATCCACTTCCCGTTCCTCGCCCAATGCCGTTCAAACAGCCGTCCCACCGGCCAGCCGACCGATGTGGCCAGCGGCTACAGGCTATGTCTTGGATCGTGAAGAAGTGGTTAACGGGTGGGCAATATTTGCCTACTCGAAAGGGGGGCGGATTCCTTTATGGACGCCAGGTTGCCCGCAAACCTGCAAGACCGTGCCGGTCCATCATTCGTTCCCACGAAAGGAACTCTTCGGCGGACAGGGCGTAACGCCGACAGGCTTCCTCAAGCGAGATAATGCCCGCCCGGACGCCGGCGACGACTTCGGCCTTGCGGCGAATGACCCAGCGCTTGGTGTCGGCCGGTGGCAAATCCTGCGCCGTGATCGGTTTGACATGGTGGCGAAAAAGGGGGTCCGCTGATGACGCCTCGTTCATAATCTAATTCTTCTTTTTTCGAATATTGCTTCAAATCTCCCGTGCCACCGACAATAGCGGCGGGGCGTTAACGAATGCCTAAAGAAAACCCCAAGATTCCGTTGCCCAAAAAGTGAATCCCGGCAACGGCTGGGAGCCGCCACCGGGATTCTGGGCTTGGGACAGTGAACTTGTGGATTTTCTTGGTTGGTCTCTCCTTCTTTGTTGGACCCCGGTGGCGGTTGGGAGCCGCCACCGGAACCCTGGGCTTGGGACAGTGGGCTGTGAAAAAACGGTTACTTAACGCGGGTCAGTTCTTCGAGCATTTCATCGGCGGTTCGAATGATCTTGGTCGATGCCGAGTAGGCTCGTTGAACAACGATCATCTTCGTGAATTCCTCGCCGATATCGACCGTGGAGGCTTCAAGTGCGCCCTGAACCACCTGACCGGCGGGGCCGGTGTCGGCCTCGCGAAGGGTGAAGTCACCCGAGGCCTGCGTTGCGTTCCATGAATTACCGGTACGTGATTCCAATGCGTTGGTATTCACGAAGGTGGCGATCGGAACCTTGAAGATGGTTCGGGTTTCGCCGTTATCGAACAACGCCGTCACCAACCCGGCGGTATCGACGGTGACACCGGCGAACGTGCCGAAGCGCGATCCGTTCTGCTGGATGAACACCGGCGTGAACTCGGCGCCGAACTGGGTCATGCCGTTGGCTTCAGCCAGGGTTCCGAAATCGACTGTGATGCGGTTGGCGTTGGCCGCGTCGTCATCCATGTCGGCGGCGCCGCTGGCGAAACCTTCGACCTGGATTTCACCCACGTTGAAGGCGGCGGGAAGACCGTCGCTGTCGAATTGAATGCCGTATTTTGTGTTGACGGCCTGGGTGGAGCCTGCAGCGTACGTTACCAACGCGTCCGGCGATGTCACTGTGGGTGTGAAAGTGGCCGAAAAGACGACGTCGTAGGTTCCGCTGGGCAGAGATTCGAGAACCAGCGTGTTGTCGGTGGCGACAGCGCCGTTCCCCCGGAGCCGGACACGGGTTCCAGACATCTGCGCATCATTCGATTCGATCGCGGCTTCAAGATCGGCCAGAGCTTGCGCCAGGGTGCCGTCCATGTAGATATTCGTGTCGGCGCCGGTCGCATCGGCTGCTTCACCCGTCACGAAGGTGTAGGTTACGCCGTTGATCGTTATCGCCTCGGTGGTGGCTGGAGTGGCACTAAATGTGAACTGCGTGGTGTCCGTGTAGGCTTCGTTCTGTTTCCTGACTGTATACTGGGTCGTTTGGTTGGACACCGGGTCGCCGGAAGTGTTCAAGAGACCTGCCGGATTGACGACGATTGCGCCTGTTCCGTCTTCCTTGAAGGCCAGCGCGGTGGTGCTGTTGGGACTGAGCGTTACTCGGTTGTTGGTGCCGTCAAAATCGTTGTCCGTTGTCTTGATCTGTGCCAGCAGGGCGGCGACGTCCTGTGCCAGCGTCGACGTCGTGCTGATATCGACCTGCGTGTTGCCGGCGGTGATTGCCGCATTGCTGTCGAACTCGTAGGTCGTGCCATCGATGGTCACGGTGGATCCATCGGCCGGGCGTTCGGTAAATTCGAGCAGGCCCTGGCTGTCATATATCAGCGGGGCCAGGGGTGTGCTGTCGTACAAGGTCAGCACGGCGGTGCCGGACGGGGGCGCGACTTCCACGTCCCACTGGTTGGCGCGTGGTGATTTCTTGTAGACGATGCTGACGTTGTTGGCGTTGCCCAGGGTGTCGAAGAACTGAACGTCCGTTTTCTGATAGCCGTCCTGGGTGGTTCCAAGGTTGGCGTCGTAGGTGTCGGCGCTGGCCGGAAGGTTGGCGCCAACGGCGATGGTCGAGGTCGCAGACGCCGTGCCGCCGACCCGGTTCAGGTTGACCGTTTCCAGAAAATCGGTCGAGATAATATTCTGGTTGGCCAGCGGATTGGCGACCGGATCGGTCGCGGTGACCACACCGGAAGCGTCCGTCGGCCAGGCCTGCAGATAGAACCCGGATGAATTCTTAAGGTACCCGTTGTTGTCCATGATGAACGAACCGGCCCGCGTATAGAGATACTGGTCGCTGATGGTCGGTGTGCTGGCTTCGTTGACGACGAAGAACCCTTGACCGGAAAGTGCGACGTCGGTTTGCGACGTCGAAGACTGTAAAAGCCCTTGGACCTCGGTGCGCTGGCGCGGTCGTGATTGCACACCACCAGCTGAGTAGAAGGTCGACGAGACCTGTTTGGTCACCAGCGTCTGGAAGTTCACGTCGGTATTTTTGTAACCGACGGTACTGACGTTGGTAATGTTATCCGACACCGCGCCCATGGCGCTGCTCTGTGCGGTAAGTCCGGAAACACCGGAAAACATTGCACCGAATAAACTCATCTCGTTCTCCTTCGGGTCTTGGCCTTATGGCCGCGTCCTCAACAAATAGATTTCCTAGCGTCGTTCGCTCTCAAATCCTTACTGAACGGCCTGGGCCGCCGGGGTCTCGTTGACATTCAAAATTGCGGTCATGGGTACAGCGACCTCGCCCGTGTAGAGCACGATGTCGCCGCTCTCGTTGCCTGCGCCGGTCACGCGTCCGGTCACTGTTTGTGACACGTCAATGAAATTACCGAACGGATCGACCGCTGAAACATTGACGGAATACAAGCCATCGGGAACCTGTTGCCCGTTTGCGTCAATCCCGTCCCATTGGAATCCGTGGTATCCGACCTCGGTTTCTCCGGGCAGCGCGATGACGGCTTTTCCGTCGGCGTCATTGATCGTGATCAGGGTCTCGTAGGCATTGGTATCGAGCAGCGAGTAAGAGAATTCGGCTGTGCCGTCCTCGACCATGAACGTGTCGCCGGTCGACTCGATGGTCGTTCCCAGATAATCGACCATGAACGACACCTGCGAGGTTTCCTGCAGGCCGACGAGGCTTTCAAGGTGCGAGTTGCCGTAAATCTGCTGTTCCACACTGGCGAACTGCACAAGCTGCGAGGTGAATTCGTTGGCGTCCATCGGGTCCAGCGGATCCTGATGCTTGAGCTGGGTCACCAGAAGGTTGAGGAACGCGTTCAGATCCTCGTTCAGCTTGGCGCTGTCCTGACCGGCTTGGCTGTCCGCATCGATGAATGTCGAGTCGCCAGAAACGCCACTGAGTAATGCCATTGCCTTTTTCCTTACGCGCGAATGTCAACGCGGCCGTCGGAGCGAATGCCGCCCCCATAGTCGCCGGTTGCCATCATCTGTTCCGGTTCGGCCTCTTCGCCGTCATCGGCGGAAGCATCGGCGATGCCTGTGTCCGCCTGATCGCCGTCCTGGCCGTTCGGGTTCTGCTCTCTGAGATTGAAGCTGAGGCTTCCATCGTCGGTCTGCAGGCCCGCGTCCTGCAAGGCGCGTTCAAGATCACGCGAATCGCGCTGCAGCATTTCGAGGGTCTCTTTGGTGTCGGCGGTTACGACGGCGCTAACCCGGCCATCGGCGGCCAATTCCATGCGCACGTCGACGCGACCCATATTTTCCGGCCTGAGTTGAATATTGATGCGGTCAATCCCGGCCTTGAGTGCTTTGGTGATCTGCACCGATACCTGATCAACGGCTGCCTGCTGGGGCAGGGTAAAGCGCGGGGCTCCGGGGGCTCGCGCCTGGGAGGCCTGCTGGGCAGTGCCGGCCTGATTGGCCGTTGGTGCGCCGTTGCCCTGGAAGCTCTCGCCACCGGCTTGGCCTTGGCCCGACCCGGTATTGCCGGTCGATGCCAACTGGGCGATGCCGCGGGCCGATGCGTTCGCGGCGGCGGCACCTTGCGAGCCCGCCGCCTGGGCAGCAGCGCGATCGGCTTGCGCCGTCATGGGGTTGACTTCGGCTCCCGTAGCCGCTGCCGCCAGTGCATTGACGGCGGCGTTTTGACCGGTTGCCGCTGTTGGTTTCGTGGCCTCGCCCGCCGTTGCCGCCGACGCGCTTAGCGCGGCGCTGGGGCGCGATACCAGAGTATCGGCGACGGCGTCGGCGGCCGCGCGCACAGATACCGGATTGCCCTCGCCAACCATGCGTGACAGGGTCGCCGCCTGCTGCGATTTCCCGTCCATGGCCTTGGCGACATCGCCGACAATGGCCGCGGGGTCGGTCGTGGGCTGTGTCTGGCCGTCCGATGTGTTAGCTGAAACGTTACTGGCAATCTGATTGGATGTCTGGCTGCCAAACGGGTTTCCACTCGTTTGACTTTGAGTCTGGGTTTGCGCCCGTAGTTCCGGGCCGAATTGGTTTGCCGGTCCGCGCGCCGTGTCGGATCCTGCCGAAACCGCCGCTGCGCGAACTTCCCCGGCGCCAGCATTCTGGCCGGTCGATTGGGTGGGGGCGCCCCCGGAAACGTCGCGGGTGGTAAATAGTTGCGTGGCGAGAACATTGGCTGTGAATTCGGTGGTCGTCTGATCGTCGCCCGTATTTCCCGCAACCGCGTTTGACGCAGAACTTTCCACCGGTTTTTCAGAGCCGGACGCGCTGTCCGCCGCCTTATCGTACGCGTTCGCGTTGTCGGCGTCGGCGGCATTCTCTGCGCCATCACCTTTGGTTCGCTGGTTGGTGTTTCGATCTTCCGTGTTTGAGCTGGCCGCGCTGGCCGAACCATTTTCGTTGTAGTCGGACGAGCTATACGAATCGCCCGCGTCATTGCTGCGATCATCGTAAATGGCCGCCCGCTGGGTATCGTCTTCCCCGAATTTATCGGACCCATCGGTTCCTCTGTTTCCGTAATCCGATTCTTCCGCGCCGTTGCCGTCGCGTCTTTCAAAATCGGAAGTGTCGGAACGTTCCGTCGGCGCGGGCTGCTGGCTGGCGATCGATTGATCAACCCTGGCCATAAGACTGGCCGCATCCGTGTCGAGACGGCCACCTGCACTACGCAATATGTCGTTGAACGATGCGGCCAGAATCTCGCCGGACGCACTGGCGTTCGATGCCTGTGCGCCGGAATCCGGTTTTACGGAATTCTTTTGGGGAACTGCAAAAACGTCCATTGCATATCCTGCCTGCATAAGTTCGGTTGGCCCTTATTCAGCAATTGCCGGGCCAACTTGCCGAAATGCAGACAAGTATTTGAAAAAAAACAATAAAAAATATTGAGATTAGGCTGGAAGGGGTGAAAAACAGTTCCGCCCGGCAGAAAATGACCAGCTTCCGGCGGCACGAAATGCCGATCTGGCGAAGACGGCAAGGCACAAAAAAACCGCCCTTGCAGACGGTGCGGTCTTCATGCGGGAAGTTGTAGGTAAGCGGTCAGACCAACAGGTCGAGCACGGTCCCGTTATTGAAGGTCGGTGGATTGAGCAGCGCATCGGAAAGCGTTTCGGCGCGCGCGGCGTTGACTTCAAAGGCCAGCGACAGGGCCTCTAGCAGGCGTCCGCTCTCGGTGCGAAGTTTTTCAATCTCGGCCAGTTTTTCCGTTTGATCCGCAATTTGGACAGCCTCGATTTGAAGGGTGACGCCCACAATATTCGTCTGAACCGAGGATTTGAAGTCGCGAGCGCTTTCGAGGTTGAGAGTCAAGACGGACAACGCAATTTCGATTTTTGCGCGGGCGTCTGATACAGCTGTTTCACGACTGGCATCGTCACCGTAAGACGCATAATTGGAAATGCCGAGGCCATCAGCTTGAATGGCTGTCAGGCCGTCTTTGACATTAAGGCCAATGACCAATCCGTTAACCGTTTTGACTTTCTGCAAATCGGCATCGATCTGGTTGACAAGGTCGTCGAACTCGGCCGCGCTGCCGCCCGAGGCGAGCGCCTCAAGTGAATTCAGATCATCGACGAGGCCATTGGTAATCAAGTAATTTCTTGTGGTTTCTTTATCGTATGTGTCGATGAATGGAATAATGCGATTAAGTCGTTTGCTCTCGAGGGTAAGGAATGCGTCGACATTATTGACAGTGGTATCATCGGCGTAGGCGTCGATTTTTTCGGACATCCGGTCCAGAAGGCTGTTCTGGAGGATCGAAAACTGAAGTTCAAAATTCGGGCGCGCCGATATGGTATTAAGGTCGGCTAATGCCTTCCCCACCGAAAAATCGCTGCTTACAAATCCAAGCGCCAAAACGACGGCCTCTTCCTATGACTGCTTCGTTTCCAGAACGCCAAGGAGGCAAACACCCCCGGCATCGAACTTTTTAATATAACACTTCAGACGGCTTCACGCCACCCGATCCTGTTTTATCCGGGATACCGACCGACTGAGATTACTCGGGATCGGGCGTCCCGGACGGTTCCAAGGGTTCGATCGTGTCCTGTACCTTGGCCATCAACTGGCCTTCATGCTCAAGCAATTTCTGTGCCGCACGCAACCCCTGATAAAGGCGGTCATGGGTGACTTCTTCGAGGATTTTATCGAGGATCGGTCCCGAACTCGGGCTCGCGGTCAAATAGTCCTGGACATATTTTCCGAACAATTCCAGGTATTCGTTTTTCTTGTGCGGAAAGATGTAGGCGCATTGCAACGCGAAATAAATTCGCGAGGCCGGTGTGTTGCTCTCCTCCTCGGCCATAACCTCCTTTTCGCGAAGGATCGCGCACCTGTTATGAACCAGGAATTTCGCCGTCGGCCCGTCATTCTCCATGACCGCGCCGTTGATGATAATTTTGTCGCCGGTTTTGATCTCAATTTTTAGCGGCACGGTGTTTCTCCATTGGAAGTGCGCAGCATCTTTTATGAAAAGATAGGTTGATCAGGCGTCATGGTAAACCCCGATTGCCGTTTCCGGGTCAAACCGATAGTGTTACCGATCATTGCCGCGAACCGCTGTTTCGGAAAAAAACCATGACCGATGATGTCGAAAATATCGTTGACGGTTTCACCAACGACCTGCGTGAGAACGTTCGCAAAATGGTTGCCTCGCTTGAGGGCGCGTCGCGAACGCCCCAAAATATTCTGGAAAACGCCGAACGAATTCAGAATATTTTCGATTTCACGCAGGGAAAAATGTCCGAGATGTTCCCGCCCGCGGAATCCATCGCGTGCAAGCAGGGGTGCACGTATTGCTGCCACCTGTTGTTTTTCACCGACGCCCTGACCGTATTTCTTGTCGCGGATCGTTTGCAAAAGACCTGTTCTGCCGACGCGCTTGCGGCTCTCAAGTCCCGCCTGGGCGAATTCATCGACAACGACTATGGCGTAACCCAGGTTCCCAGGCCGCCATGTCCGGTTCTGGCCGACGGCCTTTGCATGGCCTACGACGCGCGGCCCCTGGTTTGCCGGGCGCAAAACTCATTGCGGCTGTCCGAGTGCGAGGAAAAGTACCGCGGCGAACTTGACATGGTGCTGGCTCACGATGTCCCGTTGAGGCTTTGGGCGGTTATGCTGGAAGGGATCAAGGCGGGGTTTGCCGAGGCCGGTCTTCCCGGTAGCGAAAGCCTTGAGTTCGTGACCGCGCTCAAGATCGTTCTGGACACGCCGTCGGCCATGGAAATGTGGATCGCGGGCGAGCCGGTATTCGAACCCGCGCAGTGGACCGACGCCAACAAAAACCAACCTCCGACGCAAACCCACTGAAAGTGCCCTAGCGGGACGTATCGCGCCGCTGTTGGTTGATAGCGGATACTTCGGGATGCCGTTGCAGGATCGCCAGAACCTCATCCATTCCGACCGATGATGCACCTTTGGGAAGTTTTGCGAATAGCGCCTCGAAGAAACGCATGTCCTCGGGATAATCGAGGGTCCAGCGCAGGGTGGCTGGCAATCCGCCCGGCCCTTCCAGATTTGCCCGGCTGATGGACGGGTGGTTTCGCAGCCACGGGGTCACGTGTTCGCGCTCAAAGTCCTCATTTGCGGTTGCGGCGGCCAACGCCAAAGCGTCAGCGCCGAATGCCTCGCAATCCAGTCCGTGGGGCCAACTGGGCGGCATGTTGTTGGCGGCGTATTCGACCCCCTCTTCGGCGCGCAGGCGAAGAACGGCGGCGCAAATTTCGGGGTCGATCAACGGACAATCACTGGTGACGCGCATGACCACATCGGCGCCCACCATTTGCGCGGCGCGCGCGTAGCGATCCAGAACATCGGTGGGTGAGCCCCGGAAAACGGCGGCGCCACATCGTTCGGCCTCGGCCACGATGGCCTCGTCTTCGGGGGCAACCGTGGTCGCGCAGCAAACCACATCAACGCCGTCAACTGCCCGGCACCGATCCAGAACGTGGGCAAGCACGGTTTGCCCGGCGAGCGGCATCATGACCTTCTTCGGCAAGCGCGTCGATCCCATGCGCGCCTGAACGATAATGGCGGTCAACGGCATATTACGAATCCAGCAGATCGATGAGCGCGTCGACGACGCGCGATACGTCGTCTTCGCCCATTGCGGGGAACAGCGGCAGGCTCAGGCAGCGATTGTAATAGGCCATGGCGCCGGGCAATTCGACGTCGCCGTAGCGTTCGCGATAGTAGGGTTGCAGATGCACCGGAATGTAGTGGACCTGCGTTCCGATGCCCCGTTCGCGAAGCTTGGCCATAAGTTCAGCGCGCTCCATCCCAGCCGAGGCGAAATCTATGAGCGCCACGTAAAGATGCCATCCCGCTTCACAAGGCATACGCGACAGCGGCTTGACCAATGGCGCTAGGGATGCAAGCCGCTGGTCGTATTGACCGACCAGCGCCCGGCGGGCAGTGACGAACCGATCAAGCTTTGAAAGCTGGCTTAGGCCGAGGGCGCAGTTGATGTCGGGCGCGCGGTAATTAAAACCGATTTCCCCCATTTCGTAGTACCACGGGTTGGCTTCACTTGCGCCGTCCAGAGCCAGATCGGAATTGACAAACAGGGCGGCGTCGCGGGTCATTCCGTGGCTGCGCAGTCGTTTCAGGCGAGCGGCCAACCCAGCATCGTTGGTCGTGATGACGCCGCCTTCGCCCATGGTGATGGTCTTGACCGGATGCAGTGAAAATACCGCCATGTCGCTGTGTGCGCAGGCCCCCACCGAGAGAGTTCCCCCGGCACGTGACTTGTACGTCGTTCCTATGGCATGGCAGGCGTCTTCGGCGATGATTAGGCCATGGTGCCGGGCAAGATCGTGGATGGACTGCATATCCGCACACTGGCCACCCAGATGGACGGGAAACACCGCCGATGCGTCTTTCTTTTCCGCCGTGGCCAGGGCCGCGCGCAGATGTTCCGCCTCCATCAGGCCGGTGTCGGGTGCGACATCGGCAAAGATGACCTCGGCCCCCACATAGCGGGCCGCGTTGGCGGTCGACAGGAAGGTGACGGCCGGGACAATGGCCTTGGCCCCCGGTTTCAGCTCCATGGCCAGTGTGGTGAGGTGTTGCGCTGCCGTGCCGCTGGTGCAGACGACGGCGAATCGCGCCCCCACGTGCTTGGCGAAAGCATCTTCAAATTTGTCGACCAATGGCCCCGTAGTCAGAAAATCCCCGCGCAATGCCTGGGAGACGGCGGCAATATCGTCGTCTTCAATCGATTGCCGCCCGTATGGCAGGAAAGGCGGGGACGAGGGCATTAACGTGGTTCCGCGAGCAGCGACAGCAACCCTTCGGCGTCCAGCCAGTCGACGTTGTTGTCACTGGCGTAACGAAAACCCTTGGGGACCGGCTTTGCCTCAACATTCTTGTTGCCGTCCGCAGACCGTTCGCGGCTCCAGAATGGGAACGACGGCTCAATGACGTAGCGGTCCGGCAATTCGAACGTATTGGGCGCATCGTCTTCTGTGACCATGACCTCGTGAAGCTTTTCGCCGGGTCTAATTCCCACGGTCTCCTGCGGAGTATCGGGAGCCAGTGCGCTGGCGAAATCGGTGAGTTTCATGCTCGGAATCTTCGGCACATAGATTTCGCCGCCCTGCATATTGGCCAGACACGAGATGACGAAATCGACGCCCTGCTGCAGGGTGATCCAGAACCGCGTCATGTCGGGATCGGTAATGGGTATGGTTTTGGCCCCCTCGCGGACCAGCCGTTCAAACAGCGGCACGACGCTGCCGCGCGATCCGACAACGTTTCCGTAGCGAACCA
>Ga0233431_1001408_pt1 | contig 41920 bp, 26 predicted proteins | sample SI_118_April2016_FD_179867 | JGI IMG/M metagenome (GOLD analysis project Ga0233431, IMG submission 179867) | Seawater microbial communities from Saanich Inlet, British Columbia, Canada - SI_118_April2016_200_MG | ecosystem: Environmental > Aquatic > Marine > Inlet | place: Canada: British... | reverse complement strand
ATTACCACCACTGGATTTTCCGTGTACTCTGCCATAAATCTGGATGCTGATTTTGAAATACCCGAGGACGCACCTACAGGTTTATGGGATGTTCATGTTGAACAGGGGGATGGATACGGTATTGCTTCGATGACTGATGGATTTACGGTTAATGAAGAAATACTTGACGCACCAGAAAACCTTACAGCAGTTGGAAGTGATGGCGAGATTACACTTGCCTGGGATGCAGTAGACGCGGATGGCTCAAGAGTAGATGTTACTCTATGGGTTTCAAATGCAACTGACAGCAGTATCGAGTTTACCATGAATAATACTACTGATGTATATGGATTTCAGTTTAATGTAATACCTGATGAAGTACTTGGTGCTGAATTTGGAAACGCTTCTGGTGGAAGTGCAGGAGAAGCGGGATTCATCATGTCTACAAATTCAAGTGGAATGGTACTGGGATTTTCTCTGACAGGAGCCTTTATTCCTGTTGGTGAAAGTGTGTTATTAAACTTTGATTGGTCACATACAGGTTCAGATGCCTATCTTGACGTAGCAATTACAAATTTTGCAGGTAATGGTGGTTCTGCGTTATCCTATGAAGTGAGCGCGCCATATTGTGTGGGCGATTGTGAACCTACAGTAATCACATATAATATATATCGTGATGGCCAAATGCTGATAGCTGAAATTGAAGATGTTAGTTATGTCAATGATGGGTTAGGATATTCTGAAACACATTGCTATACCATAACTGCGTTTGATGGTGAATTTGAATCTTCCCCATCTGAAGAAGCATGTGCCACCACTGCAGCAATCGGATGTGAGTTCGATATGTACTCAAACTTACCTGACCCAACTGGTGAATTCTCACTGGTCATCGTTTCAGATGTGGTGGGTATTGAGATGGGTGAATGTGATGAGATTGGTGTTTTTGATGCCAATGCTATCCTCAATGAAGGTAATTGTGACACTGAGATAGGTGAACTGCTAGTTGGTTCAACTGTCTGGGCTGGTGAACAGGCTTCAATTTCTGCTATCGGGTCTCTGGACTATTGTGCCTTTGGCGGTGACCAGTTTCCAGGCTATGTTGAAGACAATCCGATTGTATACAAATACTATTCAGCAGCCGATGGAATTGAATATGCTGTTGAAGCTGAATACTCTGCTGGTAATGGTACCTTTGGTGAACTCATTATCTCTGCTGTACTTTATCCTGTTATTGATGTACCACAGGAACTCACACTCAATCAATTTCAGAACAATATGTTCTCAACCTATATTCAGACTGATGATATGACCACGCCAACACTTCTTGGTGATGATATCTTTATCGGTTGGAATGATTCTGGTGATTTCTATGTACCAAGCTTTGGTATTGAATCATTTGATATAATTTTTAATACTGAAGGTTATGGTGCATTCATCGCTGGAAACACACCACTTACAATCGAAGTGACTGGTACACAGGTTCCTTATGATACACCATTTATGATCAATCAATTCCAGAACAACATGATTCCATATCTTGTTGATACTGAGATGTCTTCACAGTATACCTTTAATGCTATTGTTGATGATATCCTGATTATGTCAAATGATAGTGGTGAGTTCTTTGTACCTGAATTTGGTATCTGGTCTCTGAGCACCATGGTTCCAGGCGAAGGTTATAAAGTATTCCTGGCTGGACCAAATGCCATTGAATTCTCATATCCTGCTCCTGAGCTTGCCAGTGCATCACCAAATGTATGGGATGAACTGAAACCACAGCTTGTCAGTGAACATTATGAAGTTGTTTCAACTGGTAATGTCCATCCAATTGTTATTACCGATATACAGGGTAATGTTCAGGTTGGTGATGAGATAGCCGTATATGCAGATGGTGAACTCGTTGGTGCAACAAGGATTGCAACTCTTGACAGAGCCTTACCAGTTCCAGCATGGGGTGAGATTGACCAGTATGGTATTGAAGTACCAGGTTATACTGTTGGTGATATGATTGAAATCCGTGTTTGGAGTTCTGAAGAAAACAGAGAGCTGAAAGTAACTGCTGATCTTGATGGTTTATACTTTGGTATTGAACCATTGACAACAGGAAGCATCGTTGTTCATACTGAAGATGCTATACCGACACAGTTCACATTGAACCAGAACTATCCAAATCCATTCAATCCAAATACAACGATTGAGTTTAGCGTACCTCAAGCCACTTCATTGACTATTACAGTTTATGATATCATGGGTAGAGAAGTGAGAACTCTAGTTGATAACTCAAATATACTTGAAGGTTATTACAGTGTTGTCTGGGATGGTATGGACTCAAGTGGTCAGATAGTATCTGCCGGTTTGTATATCTACAGCTTACAGGGTGAAGGCATATCCATCACTCGTAAGATGATCATGATGAAATAACATCGTCATATCAATCTAAAAAGAAACTAATAACAGGGGGCTCATTGAGCTCCTTGTTTGTTTATGTAAGACAATCACTATTTCGACCCTACATTATAATTGCAATTAGTTCAATGAACACCAGATTGTCATTTTCCTGCATTCCAGAGGTAGGGTAGGACCAATTTGGCATCTCAGCTTGATGACCGAAAACAGTTCACGGAGCAAAGCTGAAATGACCATATTCATGCCTTATTATAAATAACGAAAGTTGTAAATTCCAATTATGAAAAACATAAAATTAGTAACCGCAGGGATTATTTTATCCTTTTTCACACTATTATCATCTCAGGAAAATGGTGATTTAGCTGAGGTTGAATTGTTGTCCAGCATGTCCCAGCAGCAAGCTCAATTTCAACTTAATGCCATTTTTGGATCTGTTGCCCCCACAGCGGAATATGATATATCGGTCTACCGCATTGAATATCACACAATCGATCCGCTAGGAGAACCAACTGTTGCTTCTGGATCAATTGCATTTCCACAAGACCCACAAACGGCATTTCCAATACTTTCCTATCAACATGGCACGGAAGTTTTGAGAGATGATGTATCCTCCGTCTATGGCTTTGATGCAATAAATATGTGGTTAAGTGCCACAGGTTTTATCACAGTATCACCGGATTATCTTGGCCTGGGGATTTCTGAAATGCTTCATCCATATATCATAAATATTCCTACCGCTACCGCTGTTGCCCATTTTCTTATTGCAAGCAAAACCTTTTGTGATGACATGGATGATTTACAATATAATGATCAGTTGTTTTTAATGGGATATTCTGAAGGTGGTTATGCCACGATGGCTGCACATAAATACCTTGAGGATAACTATGCTGGCGAATTGCCTGTCACATTATCCACTCCAATGGCGGGGCCATATGATTTATCCGGAGTAACCCTTGAAACCATTTTATCCGGTACTGAGTATGATCAGCCCTATTATGTCGCATACATTTTATTGGCCTACATCGAACATTATCAAATGGGGGAATTAAATGAGTTTTTAACCGATTATTATGCATCATTATTACCAGGTCTATTTGATGGAACGCATCCTTCATGGCAAATAAATTCCTATCTTCCATCCACCCCATTGGATATCCTTCGTCCTGAGGTTTTAGATGAATTAATCAACGATGATAATCATATTTTCAGGACAGTCATGGAGCAAAATGATATTTATGACTGGCATCCTGAATCCCCCATTTATCTATATCATGGACTTGGTGATGAACTGGTTCCACCTGAAAACTCTCAAATTGCCTATGATGTTCTTATTGCCAACGGTGCCGAGACATATCTTCAGCTTTTCCCCGCTTCCCTTGGTGGGCACGGGGAGGTTGCTATATTTTGTATTATGGCAGCCTCTGTTGCAATATATGACAATTCACATTTCAATTTTCAAGGCGATATTAACAGCGATCTAGTTATCGATGTTTTGGATATTGTCCTCATGGTTCAATTCATATTGAGTTCAGATGGATTCGATTCCTATGAGCTTTGGGCCTCTGATATTAACTCTGATGGAATAATCGACGTTTTAGATATTGTACAAATAATTAATGTCATTCTCTATGAAGAATAAGGATCGGGTAATTGTAATGAGTATAAAAAATTTATTTTATTCACTTTTGCTTCTAATGATTGTTTCATGTTCACGGGATGACGGCGAAATAACCACCCCCCCTGCGAAAGATGTGATAAATATTATTACTACTGGTGAGCAAGTTTTTAAGGAGTTGGTTACATCGCTTTCAAGTGAATTAAGTACTGCAATTAACACCGGAGGGTTGAAAGCAGCCATTAACACCTGTAACATCAGAGCAATTCCCATAACTACCTCTATATATGAAGATAATAAATCAATACTAAACATTAAAAGGACCTCTTTTAATATCCGAAATAAAAATAATAAACCTGATGGGTACGAGAAAAAGGCACTTAGATATTTTGAGGAGTTGGAAGAGTTTGGTAAGAAGTTTCCATCATATTACGTTCAGAAGATTCAAGAAAAAGATGATGTATTTTTTCGCTATTACAAACCATTACTGATTAATGAACTTTGTTTGAATTGTCATGGCGTCACCGATAGAATGTCTGCTGATATTCTTCAAGAACTAGGTGAGTTATACCCAGATGATCATGCAAATGGCTATGAACTGAACAATTTTCGTGGTGTAGTAAGCATTACTATATCTGATGAGGTTCAATAGAAACAAATATTTCTATTCAGGATAACCAGATGAGTCTATGGGCCTCATCCCTGCCTGTGGCTGGTAGGCCTGACCCTTTTCCTCATAAGTAGAAGGGAGCATACCAACAAACTTCTCCCCCTTTTTAGGGTGAGCCAGAGGGGGTCATAAAGCCTACATTTTTTGCCAATAGTTACAATGCAATTAATTTGAAGGAAGGAAATGAGTTGAAGGAAAAACAAACCAATTCAATTTCATTATCATATAGATTTTTAAATTATGAAGGGACAATTAAACCTGAATCTAAGGAACTAATAGAATTAGCTCGAGAATTCAGAAGAAATCCTACCCCTGCTGAAAAAAAGTTATGGGGTTATTTAAAAAATAAAATGGGTTTAAATTTAATCGCCAACATCCAATTTTGGGATATATCGTTGATTTTTACAATCGCCCCAATAAACTTGCCATAGAATTAGATGGACAGGTCCATGATAAACCTGACGTAATTAACAATGATAGGGCACGTGAGCGCTATTTAAAGGAAAATGGAATAACCGTTATTCATTTTAAAAATCACAGCATTTTTGACAATCCTAAGAAGGTATTGAAAAGTATTTTATATTATATTGAGCAGGATCATAGAAACAATTGATTAGAATAGTGATTATTATGCATAAATACAGAGTGTTTATTATTTTGGACCTCATCCCCAGCCCTTCTCCTCATAAGGAGAAGGGAGTATACCAATAAACTTCTCCCCCTATTTAGAGGGAACCAGAGGGGATCTAAAAGATCAACCTTTAAACCTCTCTGCCATATATTGGTTTATATATTCCTGATATTCACAATTCTTAATCATTTTATTTGTCATATAAAAATGTCCCTTTTTGCTGCTGATTTAACATTAATATTTTGTAATTATAGATATGGAAAATTTTAGATATACCGGTGAGATATTTTCTCTCTTCAGTGCAGTGTTCTGGGGATTGGCAGTTGTCTTTTTTAAAAAAACAGGTGAAACAATATCCCCCGTCGCTCTCAATCCTTTTAAGAATGTACTGGCATCCGTTTTATTTCTTATCACGATCCTTGTAGTTCAGGAACCACTGCTTCAGCCCTTTGATGCAACAGGAGTAAACGGGTTTTCAGTAGAGGATTATGTCCGCCTCATTCTAAGTGGCATCATCGGTATTGGTATTGCTGATTTAATCTTTTTTAAATCTTTGAATATTCTGGGAGCAGGATTTTCAGCCATTATTGATACTCTTTATAGTCCATCAGTAATCTTCTTTGCCTTTATCATGCTGGGGGAAAGATTAAATTTTATCCAGTTACTCGGTGCAATGTTAGTAGTCTCTGCAGTGTTATTTGCTTCCTTCAGATTAAAAAATATACCAGCTGATCCTAAAGAACTTCGGTATGGGTTATTTCTTGGTATTGCAGCAATTTCTATGATGGGTTTTGGTATTGTCCTTGTGAAACCGGTTCTGAACAAACTCACCAGTAGTTTTGGACAGCAAATGTGGGTCGCCGGCTTCAGACTGATATTTGGTGGTATTTTTTCTCTTATCGTTTTTGCTATCGTCCAACGTAAAAGGGATTTGATAAAACCATTTTATAATAAAAAAATCTGGTTCCATTTGATAACTGGATCAGTTCTCGGGACGTATATTGGCCTTGCCTGCTGGTTAATTGGTATGACCCATGCGACGGCATCAATAGCCAGCATACTCAATCAGACGGCGACAATATTTATTCTGCTATTTGCCTGGTTATTTTTAAAAGAACCGCTATCATGGCGCAGGGTCTTTGCCGTTGTATTGGCTTTGGCTGGAGTATATTTGGTTATGTTTGGATAGCATTCAATTTTCATCAATTATTGATCTGGGCCAATTTCATCTGCAAATAAATATCCTGTTATTCTTCTACCAAAAATAAAATGGTGCAAAAACCAATTATGAGAATTTGCACCATATAGTTTAACTGTATTTGTACACTTGTTAAAAGTTATCTTACTTCATCAAAATAATCTTCTGAACTGATGCTTTTTGTCCTGCTGTAAGTTTGACAAAATAGATACTAGAAGTCTGTTTTGCAAGCCCATCAGTTTGATTTGATGCATCCCAGACAAATTCATGATATCCCGCCGGAAGATACTGATTCGTCAATTCCGTCACTTCTTCACCAAGAATATTATAAATCCTCAATGAGACCCTGTTTGGTTCATCCAGATCAAATCGAATTGTCGTCTGCGGATTGAAAGGATTTGGGTAGTTGGCATATAGACGGAATTGTTCTGGAACCGCTACAAATTCTGTCGATATTTTTTCACCTGCAGCATCAGATACAAGGAGATCATCCACAGTTAATCTCCCGGAATACTGTATCGATATTTCTCCGTTCAATGGTTCACCCGTTGAGTATGCAATCAACATATTTCGATTTGTTCGTAAAGTCCAATCTTCTGGAAGGTCTTTACTTATAATACTAAATCCCGAATTGGAATTCAGCTGAAATCCTCCCACATTGGAACCTTCAAGTTTTAGGAACTGATGATCAATGGACAAAAAAGCGCTTCCGCCAGAGGAGTAGTTGCCTAAATCATCAAAACCAATAATGATATTGACAATTTGCACAACATCCAATACATTTAGGATATTATCACCATTGATATCTCCCCCGGAGAATTGATCATCCGTTGGATTTTCAACTAATAGAATGTAACTGACAAGATTTACGATATCAAGAACATTTACATCGCCATCAGTATTCACATCTCCTGAAAGCCCAATAGTAATCATTCCACTAGAAACGAGGTGCTCCATTGGAAGTCCATTCGGGTCAGAAATAGTCACATCCTCTGGCCATAACTCAATCACATCACCGAGAGAAACATCTGGATCAATAGTGTAGGTTATTGTAGCAAACTCATAGCTACCCTCCTCAATGATACATCCATCAATACTAAAGAAAATAGTGATTGCTGATCCATTCACATCGTTGAAATCGGCGGCAAAGCATTCCAGGTTTGAGTCATAATTGATGGTGGTGGCAAAATCCGGCGTATCAATTAATGTGAACTGAATACCGCTAACAGGACGGGGAATATCAACATGCAGAGGGATTACTACTGTATCCCCGGGCATGGTATTAACATCACCGATGGATAATTCTACAAGCAACATATATTCATCAAGGGGCTCCAGGAAGAAATTGTATTCGGCAATACCATTTACCTCGGCGACCACCTCGGTATCAATATATCCTTCTGCGCTTACCATTACCTGATACTGCCCTGAACTTGGAGTATCAATCCAGTAGAATCCCTCATTTGTATAGGCATCCATTGCTACACCATCCTCACCGAAAATAACAACATGAGCTCCGCTTAGAGGTTGAGTATCGCCATTTGCAGTAACTCCGAAGACCATTCCAGTGAGAGCAAATTGAGGTTCAAATTCTCCAAACCAGAAATCCAGATTCATCATGTCACCAGCATCAATATAGACCTGCTCTGTTTGACTTTCACCTGTTTCAGGAAGCACACAAGTAACAGAATAACCACCAGTTACCATTGCGAGCTCATATCCACCGTCGCCACCAGTAACCGTTTCATACATTTGGCCATTTTCACCAATAGCACTTATCTGAGCTCCGGCAATCAACTCAATGGCATCGTCCCATAAATAATTCACAGTGCCATATAGTATAGCTGTTTCTGGTGGTGGAGAATAACTGCAGGTATCCACACACTCTTCAAAGGAATCAAATGAATATTCTGAGTAATCCATATTTTCAGTTTCCCAACTGCAGCCGGATATCCAGACACACTCGTCTCCATTCCAACCAATACCGAGGATCATATCACAGGGACCAAAATCAATTCCTGATAAATCCATGCAATCTTCCTGTGGTGAGTTAACACAGGCAATATTGCTGTGTTCAGATTCCATGCCATCTATTACGGCAGTGACAACAAAGCACAGGTCATCTGTGGGATAACTATTATCCTCAATATAAAAAACAAATTCATTTATATCTGTGGTTCCAACCAATAACCATTCCTGACCATCAGGTGATATCAAGTTTGCATAAACGTTAAATATTGATGTCTGTATGGAATCTGGAGAAGGCGAATAATTCCATTCAAGAAAAACTTCTCCGATAAACCCAGGTGACGGGTCATAGGTTGCAGTCAGATCGAATGGTGGAAAGGGCATTTGGTTCTCCCATGCATTAAAGTGAAAGTCCAATTGCAATTCCTGTCCCATATTTAACGTGACAAGATGCGATTGTGAGCCAAATCCTGTGTAACAAGTAACATTCCATGTCAGTTCATTTGACCAGGTTTCAATTTCCAATTCAAAATGGCCATCGTCGTTGGTTGATGTTTCAAAAACTGGCATGAATCCCCATACAGGGGTTGCACTTATGGTTGCCCCGTCAATTGGAAATTCATTTCCCATTGGAGATTCCTGACCGGTAACCGTCCCAAAAATCCAGCTGACTTCTATATTTTCACTGCATGCCTGATTGCATCCTTCAAAACTATTAAAGAAATAAGGGGCGTAATCTTCTCCATCCACCTCAGTACTACATCCGGAAATCGAAACACATTCTTCACCATTCCAACCAATACCTAAAACCATTTCACAGTCACCAAAATCAATTTCAGACAGATCAAAACATTCAGATTCAGTTTGCCCAACACAGGCTGTATTACTGGGTTCTGATTCCTGCCCCATTGCCTGTGCTTTTACTTGGAAACACATCTCATCCAATGGAAATAGATTCATATCCACTGTATATAAAAATTCAAGTTCTTCTGTTACCCCAACCAGAACCCATTCAATCCCAATAGGTGACAGGACATTTGCATAAATATTAAATACCGGTTCAATTGTGAGATCCGGTAATGGACCAAAAGACCAGTTCAAGGCAACTTGTGGTTGGTTGTCTGGATTATCGACAGTTTCTGCAATCAGGTCAAATGGTGCTGGTAGATCATTAATGATCCATGTATCAAAATGAAATGATGCCTCAGTCTCATTTCCTGTTGAAATAATCACTTCATGAGAATAACTTCCCCATTCAGTTTCACAGGTAATGATCCATGGAATATCCATCGCAGGAAGCTCTAGACTATACATCCCGTTTGCATCAGTTACTGTTTCATATAATTCATCATTCCCCCACAGAGAGCCAGCATAAATAGCGGCATTTTCTACTGGTAGCGTTGCTCCTTCAGGTGAAAACTGAGCAGTCACCATCCCCACAACCCAGCCTATTTCCTGTGGTTCAGTAACTGGAATCATATAAAAATCCATTTCTATAGGATATTCATCATTATACCCCGGTAGAGGATGTTCTTGTGGATAGAACCCTTCTGCAGTTACTTCGATTAAATATGCCGCAGTTATTATTTCACCAAATGAATAATACCCCGCATCATTACTTACTGTTTCGGCGAGCAATCCACCAGAAAAACCACCATATATTCTCAGTAAAGCACCTCCCACTGGTGTGACTTGATTGGGGTCATCAGAAAATACTGTCAATACATTGCCAGTTAGAAAAGCATCATTGGGATTAGTTTGGATATCAAGATAAAAATCAAATAGCAATGGCCAATTATAAAAGCTTAACCAAGTTTCCTCTGTGATAAATCCTTCCGCCGTCACTCTGACTAAAGCATCCTGATAGACAGGAAAACCACCCAAACTATCATCATAGAAAAATGCAAAATGACCTTCTTCATCTGTATAAGTCTCAACATATTCATTTAGCTGATCGTTGGCAAAAAATACCTGTACACGCGCCCCATTTAAGGGTTCGTAGGCAGGCAGCCAATCACCGACTGCTCCACTTACAGTCCCTGAGAATATGACCCCATCCTCCCCATTCTGATATTGCAATGTGATTGGCATGTTTACTGGAACATTGCCAACCCAGAATTCTGTATTAAATGTTTGGTAGCCTTCTTTTTCACAAATTAGCGTATAGTTTCCCGGACCAAACTGAACTTCGTAATAACCATCTTCATTGGATTCCGTGGTATAGAACACATCATCAATATCTAAGGACCATACAGTAATGAATGCACCGCTAAGGGGTAATAACATTCCATTTGCCGAGGGTCCATAAACATGACCGTACACACCTAATTCTGGATCAGGATCGTTTAAAACCAGAGAGAAGTTGTGTATCGCACCATCGGGACCAATTTCCAAATTTACATTTTGCATCAGGAAATCAGGGTGATGGGCCGTCACATTAAACTCAAATCCATACATGGGATTTAGAGGTAACTCAAGATTGTAGTGTCCCGAATCGCCAGACTGGGTGGAATAGACTTCATCAGACGGCGAGTTAATATTATATGCCGAAATAGTTGCCCCTCCAATGGGACATTCATCGCAATTGTTTTCAAAAATAAACCCAGTGAGGAAGGTAATGTCATTATTTTGCTGCGGGTTCATAATGAAATTCAATTCATAATTTGTACCATCTGGGAAAAATGTTTCGGAAATCGGTGTAAATCCCTCGGCTTCGCAGGAAGCGGTTATCGGTCCATTCCAATTCCATAGAAATGAGATCGAATAATTTCCTGTAGAGTCCGAATAGACAATTTCATCTATGCCATCGATACTAATTGATGCACCGGTTATGGGTTGAAATGAATTATCCGTAACTGAATAAACCTGTCCGAAAACAGTTATTTCCTGTGAAATTAGCAGCCCAGAAAGAAAACAGAGTGGGAGTAGAATAAAGGATGTTAAGATTTTGCGAGAGAATAGATGCTTATACATTAGGTTTTCTCCTATATAAAATGTAAATACTGACCTCAAAGTTATCAGTATAAATCAATATAAAAAAGATCGATAACTATTTTTTAACTATTGTTACAATTTAGGAAGCAGAGGCTGGACCTAAAGACATCATTGTTCCGATTGGGATGAAACAGTGAATTAACTAACTATCAAAAATCGATGACTTACTCTTTTCTAAAATCCAGGAGGACTTTTCCGAAATTCTTTCTTTCCTGTATATAACGATGGCAATCCGGCGCTTCGGTATAATGAAAAATTCTATCGATTACTGGATTTAGCGTTCCTGTTTCGACAATTTTCATAAGTCTGTCGATGGCGTTTTGGATTTTGTGTTCAGCATTTCGTAGTTTCCCCAAATGATATCCCATGACACATTTATTTTCGCCAAGCATTAGAGCAGGATTAAATTTTGGAATGGTGAATAATTCTTTCAGCAAGACAAATGGGTTTTTCCTAAATCCGCTGACAATTTTTTGATCGCCATAAACGATAAGTTTTCCCATTGGCGCTAACATACGATAACCGTCTTTCCAACTTTTACCACCTAAAGGATCGATGATGAGATCTACACCAGTACCTTCGGTGATTTCCATTACTCTGTCATAGACATTTTCGTTGCGGTAGTCTATGCAGTATTTCACACCCATCTTTTTGAGCTTTTCATGCTTCCATCCGGATGAGGTTCCAATAATACCGGCACCAGCATGTTTTATCAGTTGAATGGCAGCTGTCCCCACTGCCCCGCCAGCACCATGGATAAGGACTGCTTCTCCGGGTTGAATATTTCCTAAATCATAAATCATCATAAATGCCGTCACATAAACCAAAGGAAAAGCGGCTCCCTGATCCAGTGTAAACTGCTTCGGAAGGGCAAATACCATCTGTTCTGAAACACAGATATGGGTGCTGTAACTGCCAAACCGGCAAAATGACATCACTTTGTCACCAGGTTTGAAACCAGTCACTTTTGAGCCTACTTTTTCAATAATACCACTGGCCTCTGAACCCAATGTTGTTGGGGGTTTTGGTGCTCCTGGATAGAGTTTCATTCTTGCCATAATTTCAGAAAAATTGATACCGGCATAGTGTACCCGAATCAGTATTTCATTATCTCCCGGCTCAGGAATTTGATTCTCTCTGATTTTTAATACTTCCGGCGGACCATAACGGGATATGATAACTTGTTTCATGTTCTTCCTGATTCTATTGGTTAATTTTCATTTTGGTTTAAAGGTCAAAGTCTCAATTTCTATCATATGAAAAATTATCGTCTGTAGGTTGATTAAGCCGAACTATTACTCATTTCAAGAAATTCATCTTCTGTCAGAATTGTTACACCAAGGGATTCTGCTTTCTTTAATTTTGAGCCTGCTCCGGGGCCGGCAACGAGATAATCTGTTTTTTTACTTACTGAACCTGTTGCCTTTGCTCCCAGACCCTCAACTATTTCCTTGGCATCATTTCGTGTAAACTTTGTCAGGCTGCCAGTAAAAACAAATGTTTTGCCATCCAGTATTTTAAGACCAGAACTTTGTTTTTGCTCAAATGTGATCCCCGCCTCCAGGCATTTATTGATGGTATCCATGTTTTCATCATCATTAAAAAAATCAAGGATGGAATGGGCCATTATATCGCCAATTTCATCTATGGCGATTAGTGACTGAAATGAACTATTTTGTAATCGAGCAAGATTGCTATTGAATGCTTTTTCCAGAATTTTTCCAGCGTTTATACCCACATTTCGAATTCCCAGCGCATGGATAAACCTGGCGAATGTTGTCTTCTTAGATTTATCAATTGATTCGATTATATTGTCTGCCGATTTATCTCCCATTCTATCCAACTCTGCTAACTGTGGCTCGCTTAGATTATAAATGTCTGATATCTTTTTAATAAGATTCTCATCCACAAGTTGGTCAACCAGCTTGACGCCAAAACCATCAATATCCATGCAATTTTTTGATACGAAATGGGCGATTCTACCCTTTACCTGAGCTGGACATGAAATATTACCACATCTGGCAACAGCTTCGCCCTCCGGCCGGCTCACCTTGTGCCCGCATACTGGACATGTATCTGGAAGAATATAGCGTTGAGTATCGCTAGGTCGCTTCTCTTTTATTACCATTACCACTTCTGGAATTACATCACCAGCGCGCTGGATCAAAACGGTATCACCAATTCGGATATCTTTGCGATCGATTTCATCCTGATTATGCAAAGTGGCATTTGACACAATTACACCACCCACATTTACCGGGGTCAATTTGGCAACGGGTGTAACTGCTCCTGTTCTTCCCAGACTTGGAATAATATTTTCAATAGTGGTTGTAACTTGCTGGGCTTTAAATTTTCCAGCAATGGCCCATCTTGGTGACCTACTCCTAGCACCCAAATTTTTCTGCTGATTATAGTTATTCACCTTAAAAACGGCACCGTCAATATCATATGGCAGGGTACTGCGCATATTTTCAGCTTCCTGATAAAAGCGAATCAGGAACTCAACTCCAAATCCAGTTTTGATTAATGGACAGACGGGAAATCCCCATTCTGGCAGCCTGGTCAAAAATTGATACTGAGATACAAAATCTATCCCATCTATTACACCTGGTGCATAACAGTATATCCTCAAGGGGCGGCTTGCTGTAATAGCCGGATTTAATTGTCTTAAACTTCCTGCCGAAGCATTTCTCGGATTTGCAAATGGGGCCTCGCCCTGATCCAATCGAGTTTCATTTAAATGCTTGAAGTCCTCGTGAAACATGAAAACTTCTCCCCGTATCTCAAGGATTTCAGGTGTATCACCATTGTCTTTGATTCTGAGTGGAATCGAGTGGATTGTTCTTAGATTTGTTGTTATATCCTCTCCGGTTACTCCGTCGCCCCTGGTGGATCCATAGGCAAAGAGTCCATTTTCGTAGACCAATTCAACAGCGAGTCCATCCAGTTTGGGTTCAGCGATATATTCGATTTCATCATCTGTATCTAATCCTTTTTTTATCTGTGAATCGAAGCGATTGATTTCATCTTCATTCATGGCGTTTGCCAGGGATAGCAGTGGAATTCTGTGTGTTATCTGGTTAAATTCTGTAAGCGGTGAAGCTCCTACTCTTTGTGTTGGGGATTCCGGTGTGATCATTTCCGGGTGTTTGCTTTCCAAACCATGTAATTCTCTCAACAGATTATCAAATTCAATATCTGATACCGTAGGATTATCATGCACATAATACTGAATATTATGATGATTAATCAACTTCCGTAGTTTATCTATCTGTGAGGCGATAGTCATATTGTATATAGGCTATTACTCTCTGGATTTTCCAAGAATCTCTCTTTCGGATGTTGAGGACAAGCAAAAATATTCATCGCTGGTAAATTTGAATTCCTTATGTTCATAATCTCCTTTTGAATTGATGAAATATTTGGATTCAAATTTATCTTTTTTCTGAATGATTTCCCGTAGTGCTTCAGCAAAGAATTTTACATCTTCCATGGAATTATAAATCCCGAAACTGACTCTTACCATGCCCATCCATGGTTCATCATGCCAGCTGATGATATTTTCAGCCTTTGCTTTTTCTATCTGTTTGGCATGGGTCATTTGAAGCATCTTTTCTACATAGGGATGAGCGCAGAAACATTCATTTCGTACAGCAATATTGTAATAATCATTTAATACTGCAGCAACCAGACCATGGTTCATTTCTTTAATATTGAATGATATTGTGCCTGCCCTCGGACAGGTGCGGGTATCTGTTTCGCCATAAATAACAACCTCGCTCATGTTGATCATTTCTTTAAGCACCAGATTGGTTAACATTTGATCTTCTTCTAATACATTGTCCATTCCTATTCTATCAAGTACATGAATGGCTGCACCAAGGGTAATTGCTCCAGGGATATTTGGTGTTCCCGCTTCTTCTCGATCCGGAAATTGATCTTTTACAAAATATTCTTCAGGAAAAACTCTGTCAACCATACCGCCACCTACTTCTTGCGGTTCTATTCCTGACAGGAATGATTTCCTCACAATCACAACGCCAGGGGAACCGGGAGTATATGTTTTATGACCGGAGAAGAGAAGAGCATCAATATTCATCTCAGAATCGTCATTACCACTCATGTTAATTGGGACATGGGCTGCCAGTTGGGCAGCATCGACAACTATAAAGGCATCATATTTGTGGGCTAGCTTCGCCACCTTATTTATGGGATTAATAATACCAGTTACATTACTAATGCCGGTAACTGAGACATAATTAACCCGGCCCTTGTGTTCAATGAGATATTTTTCCAGCAAATCCATATCGATGCATCCCATCTGAGATTCATGCGTATCAACCGGTATATGAATTACCTTGCCACCGTGTTTTCGATGCGGTAGATCATTTGAGTGATGTTCCATGATTGATACCAGTACAGTATCTCGTTCAGGCCGAAAGTGTTTAAATGTACGGGCAATTCTGTTCATGCCTGCCGTAACACCGCTACCGGTAAAAAAACAGGTGTAATCATCCGGGTCAGCATGGACGAATTTTAGGATCCGTTCATGGACCCAGTGATAGGAATCTGTAGCGATTCTAGCGCTAAAATGCATTTCAGAATGGGTGTTTGCATAATGCTGAAGAAAGTTCTGGGCTGCCCGGTTAGCAATGCCCATCATCAGTGTTGAGGCGGTAGAATCCATATAGCGTCTGCGAGTGGTTTCACCTGTTGCAAGTTTGTACATGGTATCAAAACCTAAAAAATCTTCCTTGATATGTTCTAACAGATCTGTTCCATCTGGTAAATTGGGTAAAGCGTTCATTTTTGTCATATTGAAAATTACTAATAATCCGATGGATGTAAAGAGTAGATTCTAATCGTCTGCTTAAAATAAGCATTGAGAGTTTCCTCCTCAGCAGAGGACAATTCATTATTAGTATGAAAGACAGGAATGTTGTAGGTTTGGATTAATCCATAAAATCTATATGGGAAATGTCCCTCGCTGACAAGGGTGTCCGCAGGACGGGGGTGAAATGGGATGTGCCAGTAAGTTTAAATTTCAAACGTAACCTGCTTTTAAATCGGTTAGAATTATTGCATATCTCAACTTTTTAATATTTCACATTATTAATTTCCTGCCTCCGGCAGGCAGATCCTCCTTCGGCGGGCTAACTACTTTCTACTTTCTTTCCACCTCTGTCCTTCGGACATCTCCGCCAGCGGAGAACAAACAGTTAATAATACGTCTGAAAATAGAAAAGGCCGCGAATGCGGCCTTTTCTATTAGAATCATTATAGATAATTCTGTTTAGAACCCGATATTGAAAGCCAATACATTATTGTTTTCAAGACCTGGGGCATCAACAGTTTTGAATGCATAGTCGACACCAAATGTCATTCCACCTAGAGGGATGCTGAATCCAGCGCCAAATGAAACACCAAATGTATTTTCAGTAATATCATCATCCCAGTCATCAGTATCATCATCAATGGAAAGCATACTTAGTCCGCCGCCAGCCCATGCTGACATGCCGGCCATATCCATCGTATATTCACCACCAAAATGAAATTCATTAAAACCGTATGAGTTATTCACAAAGGCTCCATGAACATTGACATTGTCAAGGGGTGTATATGTTACGGACATATCCAATTGAGCATGTTGCTCAAAGGCCTGAGAAATGAATCTCTGATGTTCAACAATAGTACCTGGTTCAGTATTTCCTGGTACTTCTGTTTGTTCAAGATTATTTCCGCTGAATTCCATTTTTGGACCAAGGTTACGTAATACAACTCCAATTGAGACAGGCAGAGTGTTATGGGTATATTGTACACCCATATCAATCGAAAGTCCTGGTGCTGTACTTTCCTCGATGGATTCTGTGATGAGTTTGGATGCGACTCCAAAACGGATTCTGTCAGAAAACGCTTTTGAATATCCAAAAGTCAAAGTTACAAATGATGGTGAGAATGTTTCTCCTGAGTCACCATTTGTATCTGACGCACTTGTAAGCCTTATATCCCCAAAATCAAAGTTTTTGAAAGATAGTCCGAACGTTCCACCAGCCATGTTAAATGCAAATGCGGCATAACTCATGCCGATATCTGCAATATAGTCCATGTTAGAGAACTGTGCTTCGGTAGTTGTACTCATATTTGAGATTCCTGCTGGATTATAAAATAAAGCATCAATTCCAGAAACAGTTGCACTGTGACTTGAGTTGAGAGCTACACCTTTTGCTCCAGTTGGAATCAGAACTTCTGATGCACCTGCAGTACCGATTGAATTTCCGGTACCGGCAAATGAAACTGTGATAACTAATGAAAGAATTACCAGTATTTTTACGATTTGTTTATATAACATATTTGAAACTCCTTCCTTAATATACATCTATTCGTTGTTCAGGCATAACTACAGCCAATTTCAATACCTGCTTACACGACGGTCCTTCAATTACCGCGATATACATACCAGAAGCAACTGGCAGATTGAAATTATTGGTCAGGTCCCAGATTTCCTGCTGGGCCCCCACATGGTCTATTTTCTTTACCATGTGTCCGGCCATATTATATATTCTAATCGTCGCATTGTCTGGCAGATATGTAAAATGCATCTGATAATCAACTGGAGTTCTTTCTTCAGGATTAAATGCATAATATGGGTTTGGCCAAACATTGATATCATCGCAATCAAATGATAAACTGTTTGGTGCAGCATCGCCAGTACTAAATGCAAATGTATCAACTGTAGTATTTGGCTTTGTTGTGGTCATGCGAAATACTGTTCCTGTCTCAGGTATTACTGCGTCAACATTAGCAGGGAAAGTCGCATCTTCTACATCTCCACCATTCCAATTGGCAAATGTCATATTCAACATGACTACCCTGGTGATTTGACCAGGAACATCTAAGTATCCAGGACCAGAAGCCCATATATAACCGCCACTTGCTGAATTTGAAGTAGGATCAGCCGTTAGAGCATCAATCATTGCTTGATATCCACCTGTGCCGGGTGCCCGATCGTCATGCTCCAAAACCCAAAATGCATCCATGTAGGGATCATTGGATTCACCTGAAATTGCATGATCATCCGTTGCCAGGTTCCAGGCACCGTCACCATTACCATCCAAGCCAAAGAACATGGGTAGAAGTTGGAAATCATCAGAAGGATCATCGATAGCACCAATATTCCAAATTTCCATTGGTACATCAATAAACACACCTGCATCATCATCCCACATCTTTCCACCTGCTACAGTAAAGCGAAATTCAAAATCATCTGGCACCAGATATTGCATTCCACCTGCTGGATTTCCATATCCACCAGTATAGCGTGTAACATAGGGAAAGAAATCCTCGTAGTCTTTATTAGCAGAATTACTGGTAGTAATAAACCATGTGGATCCATTTGATTGTTGATTGTCTATATTATCCCTACCCATACCTGGATAGCCGTTGTAATCAGCTGCAGCTCCAGCCCAACCAGAGATGGGACCGTTTGCATTTTCAATTGTATAAAAGTCCTTAAACTCGTTAGGAGGACCATTGACTGTTACTTGTATTCCATCAAAGATTGGACTAGAATAGGTTCCTGCCTCTGAACCATCTGAAGCATCAACTCCAGTCTGCACTGACTGATCAGTAACAGGAGTTGTGCCATTTGAAGTATTGTTAACTCCCCAAACAATATATGTAGCAATCGTCGTATCAGTTCCTGATATAGTTGTGTCAGATTTATTATCAAAGAAAACTTCGTAATCATCTCCTGTAACATTAAACGGATTCACGACTTCAACGGATATAAATCCATCAGCGGATCCTGATGTATGAGTAGATTCAAAATCTGAATATCCGGTTTCCACTTCAGGATCAACATAGACATCACTTTGTGGACGAACCATAAAGATATTATTTGCACTTTCCAGGGTTCTTGGGATACCTATCTCATTATACCCGTATGAAGTAACAGTATAGTAATAAGCGCGATCATTAAGTAAGGCTACACCACCATTGAGTTTATCTGCAGTGATTGATATCCATCTGCGGATCCCCGAATCAGAACCATGTTGCACTGGTACATTGACATTTACTCCCCAATTGGGGTCAAATACACTGGGATCATAAATCTCTGTAATACCATTGATCAGGTCATATGTAGCAAGAAGTTTGCGATCACCGGTGCCAGCGGCATTTTCATGCTGCCATACATTATAACCTTCAAAGTGGAAAAACGATGGTTCACCCTCGTAAGTAATTGTTACCTCATCAATAATCTGATCGTATACGAATGTAGTATCATACATGGTCGTGAACGTAGTATCAGTACCAACGATTAATGTGTCTTCCCAAGATGTTATTTCATCTAAAATGATAGTAGTATAAGTAGTATCATAATGTACGGGGACTTGTATTAAATCCAACTGATCTTCAGCAACATAATCTTCAGCGATGTCATCCCAGCTAAGAATAATTTCTTCAAAGGTTGACTGAACTGTTACATTCGGCTGCGGAGGTGATGGTGGTAAGGCAAAATTGATATCATATGCCAACTGGGCCAACACATCTACCTGTTTCAATAATGTTATTGAACCAAGAGGATCGGCCCCTTGAGCATGCATCATACCAAAAACCAATTCCAGCGAGTCACCACTGACGAAATCAAATGGTCCTACATTCATCAAGAATCGTCGGTCGCCTGAGGCATGATCATCGCTATCAACCCAACATCCATCTCCTGCACCTGTATTATTGTTCGGATCACAGGGGTGTACAAATTTACTTGGCAATCCTGTTTCAGAATCTATAAATGGTGTACCATCTCTGAGAAATCCTGACATGTAATTGTATGCTTCCTGAGCGTCATTAGGATCTGTATATACATCATCACCATTGATATACTTTGTAAATGAAGACATATTGAGATTCTTCCAGCCAATTCTTTCTTCACCAAATGCAAACGTCGTATCAGTAGCAACACCAGTTGGTACCGCAGCCTGGAAGAAGTCGTAACCCAAAGCAGGAGCAGCAGGACCGTAATCACTGTCACCACCATCATTATAGCAATAACCCAAACTTAAGGTTGTATCACAACCAACAAAGTCATCACCAGCATCACCGAGATCAGGATCATCCCATAAACCAATAAACATATCAGTGATATCATTACCGCCTTTATTGAAAGCTTGTACCTTTAGGAACATCATGTCGCCAAAGGCATCTGGACGATTATATCCCCAGATTGTCATGCGAACTTCAATACCAAGAGGTTGGGTTCCAAAGATATTTGAGTGAGTGGCCACATCACCGTCGTTCATCACATACCAGATTACCTGGTCACCAATGAATTCAGGATGATCTGGGCCATTAGGCAACGGGCTGTATAATCCATCACCATCCACATCTACCCAGGGGGCACCAAGATGAGCCGGCCAGTTTTGGAAATCACTAGCTGAAAGCGGATCAGCAAGATCGCTTTTACTAACAATGTATAACTGATGCTCACCAGCATTAAAGTTGCTCCCAATTGGTCCCGGTACAAATTCCGGTCCATATTCACCAACTGCCGTTCGGATTGATTCATCTACAACACCAGCAAACCATATTCCTGATGCATAGTTTGAATAGACTCCTGTACCAGCCGGCCATTCCATTCCAGAATGTCCTGAGGCTCTGTGGGAAACAACCATACCATTATTCTCAAGATCATCATGGATTCGGTTTCCAGAAAATTGACCGGAATCTAGTCTCAGTAGCTGATGACCATTGCTATCATATCTTTCAGCACTTATCATGCTGGAAGACGCTAAAATAAGAATCATCACTGCAGTCAGCAGTAGATATATTTTCTTAATTGCTATATTCATTAATTCTTCTCCTTGTCGATATATAGATTAAAGTTCAAAATTTACACCGAAGCGGACCATTCTAGGATCGTTCCAGTTTCTTGGATCCCGAAGTTGTGCATTATAGAACTGCACGGCATCAGGATTGGAATTTGCCCAGATTTTACCCTCAGGAGTAGCAAGCCAGCCATCGCTTTCTGCATCACCAGTAGATTCAAAAACATTATCTACATTATCGGAGTCCAGTAGGTTTGTAACTTGCAGGTATACATTAAAATTGTAATCTCCCATAAAGAAATCACGATCCAGTTTCAGATCTAAATTGGATACCCATTCACTATATGCAGAGTTTACAGAAGAAGTCGGTCTGTACCAGCCAGCTCCATATACATCTGATTGAATTTCTGAAGGTGTGTAAGCAGTACCTGATCCAAATGTATATAATAGAGTTAGACCGCTATTTGATAATAATCCACCATCTTCGCCCAATCGATAATCAAGCATCATTGAACCGGTATGTCTTTGATCATAATTTAATGGATTGGTTAATGTTGGGTAGGTATCACCAGTCCATGTAATGTTCCAATTTGCCAGTGGATCTGAACCTGTACCTTCAGCAAAAGAAAGTGTGTAACTTACATTAGCCATAAGTCCGTTCACTCTTCTCATGTTCAAGTTTAATGATACACCTTTTACAATACCAAAATCACCATTTTCGTACTGTGCCCAGACAAATTGAGATCCATTTCTCATTCCATCTTCGTGATTGGTCATCGTTGTGAAATCTCTGATTTCCTTAAAGAAACCGGTAACATCCAATGCTGCAAAAGCACCAATCTGTTGTGTAAGACCGACCTCATATTGTGTGGTTCTTTCTGGTTTCAAATTTGGATTTGGAGATACAGTCTGGTTACCCTGGGTAAAGTTGGCAGCCAGACGGCTATCAGCAAGATATAGTCTATTCAAGACAGGGTGTTGAGTGTATTTACCATATTGGGCATGAAGTTTTGTCTGATCAGTCACAGGGAATGAAAAGCCAATTCTTGGACTAAAGTATGATTCTGAATCAACATCAACAAATTTTCCGCTCTCACGTAACATATACTCTGCATAAATCTCACTGTCAGGATCGGCAAGACCAGCCTGAAAGGCAGCTTCACCATCTGCGGCTATAACTTCATCTTTATAGGTCTGCTGTGGATTGTAATCCACATATCCGTCATCAAGCCAGATATTATTCCAGTCTTTTGCACCTCGATTTTTAGAATCAAAAAAGTCAAATCTAATACCAAGGTTGACAATCATATCTTCTAATTCAATTTTATCCTGTACATAGGCACCAAAAATGATGGGTTCACCTGGATCCTGATAACCAAATCCGCTATCATTCCCTGTGATTGAATAACCAATATTTTCAGTATATGCATTCATATAGGTTAAATAGGTCCAATCATTATCGGGTATAACACCGTCAATTTCGGCATCATGATATCTTTTGGCAATTTCAAGAGGTTGGCCAACTCGATAGTACTTTAATTCAGTTTTTCGATAATCAAATCCGGCTTTTATTTCATGTTCGTCAAGCTGATTCAGGTAATCGGCTTTGATCGACAAATTTTTGGATTCATTTATAGAATAATCATTGTATATAGCACCAAAACCTCTGAAGTTTGAAAAAGCTTCGATAGCAAGTGGGTTATTTCCCCAATCTGTAAAGTATGAATCGTTAGTGATTTTACCATAGTCCTCAACTCTATCCCAGTGCTGAGAATCTCCTTCTTCAAATGTAAAATTAAAAGTAGATAAGTTTAGTTTTATGTAAGATGAAGGGGTTAATGCATAGGTCATATTAGTATATAAAGACATAGCTTCCTGTTCAAATTTTGGCATATGGTCATTATTAACCAAGCTAAAATCATGATAGTCTGTTGCAGTTCTGTCTTCATGGACATAATTCCAGCCGTCTTCCTGATTAAATAATCCACCCACTTTAAAGCGAATCCCAGAATATTCAAATAATAGATTTCCGGTTACAGTCATACGATCACTGCCTGAATTTGGCGCTGGGCCGAATTCTTTTCTGAAATTATCATAGCCAGCGATAATGACATCATCATTATCGATTGAGTTATAGGCCAAGTCAGTGTGTGAAACTTTTGTAACATCCACAGACAGATAGTCATCAAGACCATATGTTGCAGGATCATCAGCGACAATACCAGCGATTGTATTTGCAAGATTATCCTGGGCTCCCTGTGATAGTCCATGTACCTCTGTTGAGTCACTGCCAGTACCAATCACACCAAAAAAATTATCCTGCCAATCGGGCACTGCCACACCATTGATCATTAAATCACCCTCCCAGTAGGCCGCTGTTTCTTCAGTATTGAAATAGACACCGCTAGTATCATATTCCCATAATTCAACTTCAGTTTTGGTGATACCACTCCAATCGATAACGTCTCTATCTAACATGTAGTGAGGTGCACCGCTTGGGTCATTATCATCAATTGTGCGTCCCTCGAAACTGACAAAATACTTCATGCCATTCCCGATTGGTCCGCCTATATTGAAATTATAAAGATTATAGCCATATGAATACAGTCCGTCATCAGTACTGGCATCGGCATCACCAATTCCAGCGATGTATTCACCAGAAATTGAGAAGGTATCGCCACCGGTTTTTGTTGTTGTATTAACAACACCACCATTGACATTACCATATTCTGCACCAAATCCACCAGCCTGAAACTGTAATTCTTCCATGGCAGAATTTGAAACCTGACTAGTATTTTCCATGTCCCAGGAATTGTTCATGTATACGCCATCCACATAGTAAGCAACATCACTGCTTCTTGAACCGCGGACATAAATATTTCCATTGTCGGAAACTGTGCCAGTCTGTAATGCAACAACAGCCTCAACTCCCCTGAGTGGAAGGTGTTCAATTGTCTCAGCATTTACAATACGAGTTGTATTTGTGGTGTTTTCATTGATTAGTGGTGTATCAGCAATAATTTCTACCAAATCTCCTTTTACAGCTGAGACATCAAGAACGAAGTCAACTGTAGTGGTAAGATTTGCAGAAACATTGATGTTTGAAACCTTTACTGATTGATATCCGATATAATCAGCTCTTACAGTATAAGTCCCTACTGGTACACTCAGAATGGTAAAACCACCATCTGCATCAGCAGAGGAACCCAAAGCGGTTCCTTCGATGACCACACTGGCACCTGCAAGTGCCTGGCCATTTCTTTCAGCTACTACTTTCCCCGAAACTTTTCCGAAATCCTGTGAAAACAGAAAAATGGGTACAAGAGTAACTAGAACTACTAGCATTCTTTTCATATTATTCTCCTATGATTACTTTTTGAATTTTGTTGAAAATTCTAATATTTATAGAACTTGCTTAAAATTATTCTCCCCGAATTCAAGTAACAATTTACATGAAGTATCCGTCGGAGCACAAGATGTTTTTAGGAGGGGGAGGTGTGGTTTTGTTTGAGGGATGATAGAGCCAGGCAAACAAGAATGCTAATTATTTGTTATTATTGATATTATATCAATATTTCTATTCAATGCCCTCTATTAAATCGGTTAAATATTTACGAAGTATTTGTGTATTTGTGTGGTTTGAACTCCAATTTTCCCAATTACATGGAAGGATCCCGATACCCGTGGAGCTTATAAAGGCTTCATCCATGCTCGAAATTTCATCTATGTGGATGTGCAATTCTGAAAAGATTAACCCCGTTTTCTTTGAGATTTCAATGATACTGCTGCGCATTATGCCGGGCAGCACACCTAAATCAAGACCGGGAGAAAGCAGTTTATCATCTTTGATATAAAAAACATTTCGGATGGCACCTTCTGTAATAAATCCATCTGAATTAATAAATACCGGTTCAAATGCACCCTGCTTCTCTGCTTCTTTTTTTGCCAGCATATTGCCCAGATAATTGACAGATTTTATCGCTGGTTTAAATCGAATGAGAGGAAATGAGGATTCTTTGAGATAAACAATCTTCACTGGAATTTCTGGCTCAGATGATAGAGGACGAATTGAGACATATAGTCCAGGGGTTCCCGTATGATTCCATGGGAATCCTTTATGAATAAACCCCCGTGTAATAATCATCCTTAGCAGACCGTTAACAATCTGATTTTTCTCAATACTTTTCTCAAGAATAGATATAATAGCCTGATCATTTATTGGCAAATGAAGACTTAAAATTTTCAGTCCTGACCTTAGTCGATTTATGTGCATCTGAGGGCGAAAAAGTTTTCGATTTTGAAACCTTACCGTTTCAAATAAACCATCACCATATAAAAAACCAGCATCATTAAATGGTATTTTGGCATTATTTTCAGAGACCCAATCGCCATTGATATAAAAAATGATGTTTGCCATCTGTATCCTTATTGTTTATGGGTTTGCTCATTTTCAGACAGGAGTGATTTTAAAACAGCAATCTTATCATGAGCTTCATTCCATTCCTCCTCTTCTCGGGAGTCCCATACGATACCGCCTCCAACAGGGTATGTACCTTTTCCATTTTTAATTAACATTGTCCGGATTGCAATATTAAAATCCATATCGCCATCAGAAGTGATGCACCCCAAGCTGCCTGTATAAATACCACGGTTATAATCTTCAAGTCCATCAATAATCTTCATTGCCATTTCCTTTGGTGCTCCGGTTATGGAGCCACCTGGGAACAGAGCGGCAAAAATATCCATTTCTTGTATATCTTTTTTCAAGGTTCCAAATACACGGGAAATCATGTGATGGACAGATGGAAAAGAATATATATTTTGAAAATCAGAAACATCGACGCTACCAAATTTACAAATTTTCCCCAGATCATTTCTCATAAGGTCAACAATCATCAAATGTTCAGCACGGTCTTTCTCGCTATTTGATAAGGCATTATAAAGTGATAAATCCAATTGTTCAGTACTTCCCCGGGGGCGTGTGCCTTTTATGGGAAAGGTTTCGATCACATCCTTTTTTGTCTTAATAAATTTCTCTGGTGAAATACTGAGAATACACTCTTCGCCGGTATCTAAATACATGCCGTTTGTTGGCCGGGCAAGATGCCGCATTGACATGTAAGTATTCCATGGAGAATCAGGAATTTCAAAAAGCATTGGCATGGTATAATTCACCTGATAAACATTTCCAATTTCCAGATGGTTCTTAATGGACTGGATATCTTTTCTATATTTTTTTCTGTCAACCGGTTTTTGCGCGGAGATTAGGGTAACAGATCTTTTGGGCATTCCTCCGTAATCATCTATCTCTTTAACAAGTTTTGGTTTACCAAACCACAGATACGGGAGAGAATTATCAGATTTTTTGAAAGTCAAATGCGGAAAAAAAACTGTTTTAATATCATACGATAAAAAACCTATCGCCGCAATTATATCTGTCTCCAATTTCCATTTATCAAGAATTTTCTGTACTTGTTCTAATGGGTCACCATCAATTGGATGCGAGTTTAAAATTAATCCCCGATCAGGCATTATTTTAATAATTTCATCAAAACCCCAGATCGCATATTTTTTATCATTTTGTCCATGGTGATCTATGAAAGCTGTCGGTTCACCGTATTCTTCAATATAATCTGCCAGGGATTTCTTCAACTATTTCTCTATGGGGGATTTCCGCGAGTATCCAAATGTGGTATAATTGAAAATTCCTGGTGAGGTGATTGCATATGAGAATACTTTTGATTTAGAAAGAAAAGAGTTCAAACCAGTTTTTTTTACCCGTGAGAGTGGTATCCTGTACCTTGTGCCATCAATCACCTTTTCAATATCAGGACACTCAGGGGGGGTCCAGCCAAATGAGTTGCCAATCAATTGGAATATTTTCATTGCCACATCCATATCCCAATCCGGGTTGAATTGATATTGATAAGATGTAAATTTTTTATGGATGCCTGAAAGTTTTGATCGTTTTTTTAGCGCTGAAATTTCCCGTAACTTGAGATACAACACTTGATCTATCTTGTCTTCAAATCGTTCAGTATTGACATCCCTAAAAACTTTCTTCCAAGGATAATCAGATAATACTGTTAGCCAATGTTGGGAGTTTTCGGAATAATTTTGATACTTCAACCAAGAAGCATCGGCATGCAGAAGGAGCATTCTTGATATCTCTGATAGTTTTGAATCGATATTGTGAATCCACAATAAAAAGAGAATAGTAGAAAAAGGATATTTTTTATTGAAATATTTTGCAGTCAGACCAGTAAGTATATTGGGGTTACAGGATGTCTCAAATCCCGTCGGCAGTGATCCATCCATAGAAATAATATGGCCACCTATAGCGCGGCCTTGCTTTGGGAGAATATTCATATCCACCCATATGAGGTTTTCCCGATTATCCATACCATCCCGGGATATCCATATTGAACTCAGATCATAAAAACCATCAAGTTTCCATCCTAGGGTTTGGTTAAGAAAAATGGCGCATATCAATCCATCATAATCTGCAGAAATAATAAAATGCTGATCTCTTTCTATGAGCCAGGGAAATTGCGAAATCACTTTTTTTCGATCTAATACCACCATTGAAATTATCACTTTTGCCCGGCTATCTGTGACAACCTAATTTTAGCCTTAATTGTAATTGCTTGCGCTAACTATTCAAGATATGAGTAAATTAGCCGGCTGACAACAACACAATATTTAAAATAAATAACAAAGGAAATATAAATGTCATCAATAAAAATTAAATTGGTAGCGCTTGGACTCGTTTTGAGCATGTCCGCGATGACCATTGGACAGGATCTAGAAGGTACAATCCAACAACTTGTTGAAACCAATGGTATCGAATACATCTCTCCGTTAGTCACAGCATTTGGTACTGGGATGAATTCCGGTACTTTTAGAACAGCAAACTCCCACAAACTCCTTGGTTTTGATGTTTCCATCAATGCTGCTTTGGTTTCAATCCCAAGCGAGGCAAATACATTCACTTTCTTCATTCCGGATAATGTTCCTTTCACGGTGGATCTTACCAGTGAAGGACTCCTCAGTTATGATCTAACTTTTGACGGGGATTTGCTTTACCCCGGAGCCAGAAAATCTTCTACTTTTTTTGGTAAAAAAGAATCGAATACAATAGCAGCTGATGCGAGCTATTTAGAAGGATCTCTGGAAGATCAATTAGTGGCAGAAGGTGTTGATCCAACAATTGCCGCCAACCTGGCGTCCACATATGCCTCTTCAACGGCAAATGAACTGAATATCTTAACACCGGTGGGATTTGATTTTTCAAGTTTGCCAACGGTTATGCCTTCTATATCTATTGGGTTGCCATATGATATTGAATTGACTTTACGTGGTGCCCCAGAAATTGAGTCTGACGATATTGGTAAAGTTTCATTCATTGGTTATGGTGCTAAAATTGGATTAAATCGTTTCATCCCAATGGATATTGGTATTCTGCCTAGATTATCTGTTGGTTACTATGTCAACACTCTCAAAGTTGGCGATATCATTGATGCAGAAAGCACCATCTTTAATATCCAGGCCAGTAAGAAACTATTATTCCTCACAGTTTATGGTGGTTACGGTATAGAAAGCACAACCGTGGATATTGATTATACCCATGATGATGGAACTGATGTTAGCTTTTCAATCGATGGAAAAAACGAAAATCGATTTCTTGTTGGTGCCAGAATGAAAATGTTATTTTTCTCATTCAATGTAGATTATAATGTCGGTGAATATAATGCAATTAATGCCGGATTGAGTTTCTCATTCAGATAGAAAATTTTTATAACTATTGGATTCTCACCATAGTTAAATAGAATTATTAAAAGGGTATCTTCGGATGCCCTTTTTTTTGCTTCGACTCCACTCAGCGACTTAATTCATATTATTGGCAATGATAATCCGATCAGTACCCTTCCAAACTTGTTTGGACCAACGGTCTTTTGCCTCAATGACAAGGATATACTGACCAGTGACACAAGTCTTTCCATCTGATCTTTTTCCATCCCAGCGAATGATACCAGCAGAAGCGGAAACCCCATCATTTATAACTTTCTGTCGCCGGCCCCTTACATCATAAATTATTGCCTTTAAGTATACTTGAGAAAATGGCATGTTATATGATATGATCAATTCATCATCCAATCCATCATTGTTTGGTGAAAAAGGATTGGGAGCACTTAGAAGGGCGCCTTCTGCTTCGATGGCAATGACAAATATAGAGTTTTCTTCCCCGGCAGTATTTCCTGAGTCTGCAACGCAGATGCCCCAGTTCCTTTGATTATTTGAATCAAGGAATCGAGTGATTCTCTCTAGTGAAAAACCATCCCCGCCTCCCCAGGATGACTGATAACCCACATGGTCAATCATTTTACCCGTATGGTCGAACAGGTATATATTATCTGAATTGTTATTTAATCCTGGAAATCCTGATTGCATAATCATATTCTCATAATCTACCATGCCGGTGATGACAGCATAACCCGATGATTCCAGAGTGGAAGATTCAACAATTTGATTTGGTGAATAAAAATCTGCGTCATCAATGTACCAGTTCAATAGATCAATATCATAGTTCAATCGATTCTCTATTTCTATCCACTCTGGAGAACCACTCAATGGATCATACATAATTTCATTTATCACCACATCGTTAAAATCAAAAGGGACATTGACAAAATATACAAGGGAGTCGTTACTCGGCTCAAAATCTCCCGGTGTCACCAGGTTTATCAGAAAAGGGAATCGACCGCTATAATCCATGAAGTCTTCAGTAATCATAATTGTGTCTTTCTGAGCACTATTCAATTCAAATGAAATCAAATTCGTACCGTTGATATACATATCTAAGTTGACATTTAGCAGGCCATAATTACCGACAATGACAAAGAGGTTGAATATTTCGTTTTTCATTGGATATTCAGGCAGGACCCAGACCGAATCAAGCCCGGCATCATAGATAAAAGAACTGACACTATTTTCACCCCCGGGGCTACCATATATATCTACACTTTGCCGCCAATTGGCCGAAACATCCTCAAAACTCAGGACAATTTTTTCAAGACTATGACCCTGTTCGATGCCTGTTTGCCATTGAGTAAATGCGATGGTATCGCCTGTGGCATTGCTAATGAGGATTTGATCTGCAGAATTCCCCAAACCATTACCGATGCTGTTGTCATCAACATAAATGATGCTCACTTCATCAGGGAAAACAGAATCAAAACAGAATTCATAATCCTGCTCAAGAATGACAGCATATTCATTGGGGAATAATATTGGATTTTCAGGAAGCAACTCATCTACCGAATGATTATCCGATAACACCCAACCGGATATATCTATTGGATTCTCTCCAATATTTACAATTTCAACAAACTCTTGGTTTGATCCTTCACAAAGGGGGTTAAACAATATTTCAGAGATAACCACCTGGCTATTTGGGAGAGTACAAGCAAATATCAATGATCCTACTCTGCATATTACATTCACTCGTTTTTTACGTTGAAAAGTTTTCAAATATGTCATCCTTCTTTACTCCTGACATGTTTTAGTTGGGGATTCGTGATTAGTCTATAATGGTATTTTGGCCTGCCTGTTTATTCTATTCCAATAGCGATTATACAACCAACTTGTGGCTGATTTTTCCTTTAACTGAGTTGGTTCATTGGTAAACTTTGTAATTATCTGTCGATGTTTTTGTATTGATTCTTTCATGAGAATTTCTATGTCTGGTTCTGATTTTGCCTGGCGAAAATCTTTAATTAAGGATAACTCTAATATCTGAAATTCTCTTCTGATCGGTTTTATTAGGTCAGGATAATTTTTTAGAATTCTGCGATGCAGTAATTCATGAAACCACCAGATGGATTGTTTATCAAAATACTTTCCATTTTGAGGAGCTAATTCCTTCATTAAACCATCATTCATTCCCACCGGTTTAAACATTGATGTGCATGGCGCTGATGTCATGGTCGTCCAAGCAATTGGTGAATTTTCTGCATCCAATTCTGTGATAATTGAATTACAGGTTTGCGCAGCATGCCGGGTTAACGAATTAGCCGAATGGGCACAAACATCGCTCATTAAATATGATTGGTCCGGGTGGAATTTTTCATTCTGGTGACTGCGAAGAATATCCATAGCATTTTTAAGGTCAATTTTTTCTACGCTGCATAAATGGGTTTTTGATAACTCGTGCCGGACTTTTGAACCTGAAAAATATGAATAAAACCGGTCAGCATAGGAATTTGCAAAATGGAACTGTTTGAACTTTTTAGACCATCCTTTTGACCTGGCATAAGCAATTGCCTCAGGATGTATAGAGTCAAAATCTTCTCCAATTGATAAACGGTTGCTGATAGAGGTTCGCTCTAATACCTTTTTTGCCGCCCAGAACCCACCTGCTATCTCCAGTATCCACGCCTCTTGAGAATCGGCAATGATATAACTATTGTCGTAATAAAATCTTTTGGTATATCCACAATTACCACCCTGACCAAAATCAGTCAGTAGCTGAATAATTATGTCTAATGCCTGTTGCGCTGAACCGGCTCTTTCCAGGGCTAACCTGAGAAGATCCATACCGGTCAACCCTGATTTTTTATTTACCGGCATTTTTGTAAAAACTGCTTCATTTCCAATAACTACTTTTTTTTCATTGAGCCCCATCTCGGCACCCCACATCCAAAATGGTCGACTGATCAAAATTGCCTTGGTGTGCTCAACTTGCGGAATCGACATATAGGTGCAATCCAACATTTCATTTGCAGTATGATCTTTTGCAGGATAATATTCAACGACCTGCATTTCATTTGGCTCACGGTCGCTATTTTTGCCAAATATCATTTTGCCAGATCTGGTTTGATTGGGAGGGACAACAAATGTATCACACATAACTATCGCTCAATTTCATCAGGGAGGGTGAACTCATATCGATTTCTAAATATTTTTGTGGTTATCCAGCGATGAATTATCCGGGAATTCTGTACGATTTGCCAAATGCGCTTATCCTCTTTATAATAGGATTCAACCTCTTTTGCTGTAAGCGGATTTAAACCTATCCACTGACTTTCATTGATTAATTGGATCATTTTAGAAATTAAATCAGGGCGTTTTTCTTTGTATAAATTGGCAGTAAGATCGGTCATCACCGAACGAAAATCATAATAGCGATTAATGATATCATTCAGAAAAAACTGACGGATGGCCCATCTCAACCCTGGCATAGCGCTCTTGAGAAACATCTCAGGGTTTAATTGTTCAGCTCCATTCAATCTATATAATGGCGTACTGGTATCAATAAATAATAATGTTCCTGTTTTGACATCGCCAGCCAAAACCCAATTGGAAAGCTGAGCGTCAAGGGCAATTTGCATTTGCGGACTTTTCAGTTTCGCATGAGCCCAAACCTTTTCAGTTTCCTGGACAACTCTCTGCAGTAAAATGTAAATCTGATCCTGACTCAATGAATGAATTAATTTGTGGGCAAACATTGTGGCGGTTAGTTTTTTCTGACAAATATATAAAACCGTTGGCAAGTCCTTTTTAACAACAATATGTGTGTGGCTTTCCGGAATATTCAAGCCAGCATCGCTAAGAAGGTTACAATAGTCCTCATAGGTTTTTACATATTTCTCGGCTTCCTGCTGATTTGAAAAAAGGGGCAATCGCTTGAAGGCATACCCTGGGATTTTTTTAAGGGAAAAGATAGATGAGACTTCACCATAACCAATGATTTCAGCATCTTTCTGACTGGTGAATTCAGCAGGGTTTAATCCTTCTTCAAACTTCTCCAATATTTTATAGGTTGTAGGGTCAAGTGGCATATTAACCGGTTCTGGTCCGCCAGCGGGAAATGGTGTTTTTGGCATTTAGCAAAACACGGAGTTTTCTTGCCGAATTCATCGCTCTATCCAACTTATCCATAATATCATCAATGATTGATTCATCAAGATTTAAGGGTGGTAGAAATTGGCAAACAGAAGTATCATTGTTGGCATAAACTAGGAGCAGGCCTTCATCATAGGCTGTTTTTGTCAAAACAGGGCCAGCTGTTTCATCCCGCAGCATCAAACCCATCATCAGTCCAAGTCCTCGATAATTGATAAAGAAGCTGGGGTATTTTTTGCGAAGCTTTGAGAGTTTTGTCTCGAACAAATCATTGAGTCTATTGACCTTTTCCAAGAATTCAGGATTTGAGCTTATCTCCAAGACTCTTATCGCAATACGACATCCTAATTCGCTACCGCCGAATGTTGATATATGACTAAATGGATTTTCTTCAAACACCGTCGCCAACTTTTTGCTCAAAACGGTTGCCGTGATTGGATATAAGCCCCCGGAAAGACCTTTGCCTAAAACAACAATATCCGGGATGATATCAAAATGTTCAAATGCCCAAAGTTTACCAGTTCGCCCGAGACCGGCTTGAACTTCATCTAGAATGAGAATGACACCATGCAAATCGCATAATCTTCGTACTTCCTTTAAATAGCTTTTATCCGGTAAGATAATGCCAGATGTGGCAGGGATTGTCTCTAAAATAACTGCCGCAGTATTATTGGAAATCTGTTTTGTGAGTTCTGAAATGTCTCCAAATTGGACTTGAGTAAAGCCGGGAAGTCGATCACCAAAGGGTGTGATATATTCAGAATCACCAGCAGAAAGGGCTAAACCGGTATGCCCGTGGTATCCTCCAGATGCTGAGATGATTTCCTGTCGCTTTGTTGCTGCCCGTGCTGTTTTTAATGCAAGATCAACTGCCTCCCCACCGCTAACACCAAATACCGTTATATCGAGATCACCTGGCATCAGTTCAGCAATCATTTTTGCAAGTTTTGCCCTTTCCTTACTTATTAAATGATGATTGCCAATATCCAGTTCATCCAGTGAAGATTTTAATAGATCTATAAGTTCTGGATTCCTGTGGCCCAGATTAAATACACCGCCATTGCAATGAAGATTAATCAGATTTTTGTTACCATCAATATCCTGTAAGATGGCTCCATCCCGAGAACCCATAACAAAATCCATATTGTATTTTTTGAAGAAATCAGCTTTGCCTTTGGATACAAATTGGCTGAATTGATCAATAATTTTTTGTTTTTCTGATGAAGACGATGATTTCATTTTTGATTATTTGATTTTGAATTCATGAAATTATGATATCAAGTTTCAAGATGAAATGGAAATTACAACTACCGTAATATTTTAAAATGATTGCTTGAATGGCAGATAAATTAATGGATAGTATCTATAGATAGCAAGGTGTGAGAGGAGATCAGGTGGTGGCGACTGAATTTCAATTGAGTTTATCCACCCCCGTCCTTCGGACACCCCCGCCAGCGGGGGAGAAACACAATTGAATTATCAGAGTTAACTATCCGATACTATAATAGGGTATCATGTGGTGACAATCCTCTTTATATTGAAAATTATCGACAATATAGTCTTTACAAAATATATATTTTTAAACTTTGAGGTTTTACTCAGAGTAGTTTCATTCACCAGTTTGTTACAAGTTATAATGGCTTCAAAGGGATTTGTAAGATTGAATGATTGATCCATAGATGTGATTTTGATGTTTGGTAATTTGTCCCCCGCTGGCGGGAGTGTCCGAAGGACGGGGGTGGAAATTGTAATAAAAAAATAATAGACTCTGGGTAAAAATCTTTAGCAGTAAAACAATTAATACTTAAATTTTCATGCTAACAGAATTCATAATAATGAAGGATACTATGAAAGCTGAGAAATCAAACAACTATTGTTACAACAAAAACCTGAAACAACTCGCCAACACCCTTAGAATGAATCTGACAAAATCCGAGGCCTGTCTTTGGAAATATGCTTTACGGGCCAGGAAGATGAAGGGGTACCAATTTCGTAGACAGCGACCTGTTCTCAACTATATTGCAGATTTCATGTGTAAAGAACTAAAACTAATAATTGAGCTGGATGGGATTACCCACCAAAATGATGACGCCGTAGTAAAAGATAATATTAGAACCCTGGTTCTTGAAAATGTTGGATTTACTGTAATTCGTTTTACAGATGAAGAGGTGTTTACTGATCTCCCTGGAGTAATTTGTAGTGTTGAGAAGGTAATTGATTATCTTGAGTTACTCCACCCCCGTCCTTCGGACACCCCCGCCAGCGGGGGATAGATTATTACTAGTTGATGCCAATGATTTTATCAGATAAATCGTTTCTTGAATTTCTCTTAAGGGTTCTCCCCCGCCAGCGGGGGATAGATTATTACTGATTTTACCTTATAACAACTTAAATAGAATTAATCAGATGATTCTTCTTTCACAAGGGATAATGCCAATTCATCAAGCTGAACAGCATCAACCAACGAAGGAGAGTTATCCATCAATGACATAGCTGATGTTGTTTTAGGGAAGGCAATTACATCTCTAATTTGTGAAGAGTGCACCATCAGCATCACAATCCGGTCAAAGCCAAATGCCATTCCGCCATGTGGTGGGGCTCCATATTTAAATGCATTCATTAGGAAACCAAACTTTTCATTTGCCTCATCATCAGCAATACCCAATAATCGGAAAATCTTCTCCTGAAGTTCTCTCTGATGGATACGAATGGATCCACCACCCAACTCATAACCATTCATGACAATATCATAACCAAGTGATCGAACATTGCCTGGATCTGTGTCCATCTTGTCCAAATCATCCGGATGTGGTGAGGTAAATGGATGATGGAGGGCATCCCAGCGATTATTGTCGGGATTCCATTCTACCAATGGAAAATCCGTTACCCAAAGCGGAGCCCAGGCATTTTCATCAATCAGGTTTTCACGCTTTGCCAATTCAAGTCTAAGGGCACCAAGGGCATTTAAAACGATTTTCTCTTCATCACCAATAATGAACAGGATGTCACCATCCTTTACATTTAGATCTTTTCGGATATTTGCCTGGACGTTTTCGGAGAAAAATTTGCTTATTCCACCAGAAAGAACTCCATCGGTCGCTTTCATCCATGCCAGACCTTTGGCCTCAAAGTAGGTTTTCATATAATCGGTAAGTCCATCAATAACTTTTCTACTATAGTTAGAATTATTTGGACAAACCAATGCTTTAACCCTACCACCATTATCCAGAACCGTTTTAAAGGCATTAAATTCTGACTGCTTAACGTATTCTGAAAATTCCTGAAGTTCCATTTCAAGACGAGTTTCCGGTTTATCAGATCCAAAACGTTCCATGGCATCATGATAAGATAATGAAGGGAATGAAACCGGTAGAGAAACATCCAAAACGGTTTTCCATAAATATTGCACTAGAGATGTGCCCATTTCCATCACATCATCCTGGGTGAAGAATGAACCCTCGATGTCTATCTGGGTAAACTCCGGCTGTCTGTCAGCCCTGAAATCTTCATCCCTAAAACATTTGACAATTTGAAAATACTTATCAAAACCAGCAACCATTAGTAGCTGTTTATACGTTTGCGGAGATTGCGGCAATGCATAAAACTTATGCTTATGGGTCCGACTGGGTACGAGAAAATCCCGAGCCCCTTCAGGGGTAGATTTCATCAACACAGGAGTCTCAATTTCAAGATAATCACGGGAGTCAAGAAAATCCCTCGTTGCCTTGGCTGTTTTATGTCTTACCTTCATATTATGTTGAAGCTCAGCTGTCCGCAACTCAAGATAACGATATTTAAGGCGGTGATCCTCATTGGCAGAATTTCGATCGTTCACATCAAATGGCATTGGAGCAGATTCGTTGTACACATCAAGTTCGGTGACTTCCACATCAATCTCACCGGTTACCATATCAGGGTTGACATTTCCCTTCGGTCTGGCTACCACAACACCGCGGATACCGATGACATCTTCCAGTCCCAGTCTTCTGGCAATTTTAAATATTTCAGGATAGGTTTCTTCGTTGAAGACGATCTGTGTTTTTCCATATCGGTCGCGCAGATCGATAAATAATAAACCGCCAAGATCCCGGTGTTTGGCAACCCAACCCGTTAGTGTGACATTGTCACAAATATTAACTTCTGTCAACTCACCACATGTTTTTGTTCTTTTTAACAATTTTTTCTCCGATTAAAGGGGCGGAAATTTAGTCAATTTCGCAGATATTCATCGATAGGAATTGATGAAGGTCTGAAAGAAATATTTTGTTGTTTGGATGGGACCTACTATCAGATTACATAATTACTAAAGTGCCAACTGCCATAGTGACAACGGTTATGAGCAATACAACTAAATACAAAAAGGAAACACCAATAAATTTCAGGATTATTGTCCGATATTTCTGATTATAAACTCGTCTCATTGAAAGTATTAAATAGAGCAGTATTAGTAATAGAATCACCCAGTCCATTCCGGAGTCCATTACTGAGATTCCGAATCCACCTTCATTGAACCCTCCGACAATTCTATCAGAATTCATCAAAAAATCTTTAAACATTGAGGTCATTGCCAAAATATAACCAAATGAATGAAGATGCAATGAGAATATAAAGTGTTCGATATAATATTTCCTTTGTCTCCAGAAAAATAATTTCAAAATAGCCGCGATCACCGGGAGAATAATAAACATCGCCCGCGGCAGATTCCTTTTAAAGAATTCTGAAAAAAGACTGCCAATTTCATCACCATCCATATCATTGAGTTTGCCTGCCTGATTTACAAAAAACTCTCCCAGCAAAGAGTTATCAGTACTATCCTCATCAAAACTCAAATTAAATGAATTGTCTGAATTAGTTGTAATTATACTATCCTGAAGCTCATTTATCGTCGAATCTACTGCTGCCGTTTCAATATTATCAGATTCACCCTCGGTAATGTTAACAAATGGATTGTCCGAATTCATGAAAACAAAAAAGAAAAATAACATACTGGTGATGATATATATTCTAAATGGCTTTACATAGGATTCCCGGCGACCGGCAAGATATTCATTGGTCAAAAATCCCGGTTTGATTAATAATGGCAGAATGCTTTTAATAATTTTGGGGTCTACTGTGAAATAATCATCAAAAAAGTCTGTTACTATAGTTTTGACACCAACCTTTTTCTCAACATATTTCTGACCGCAATTATGGCATGTTTGCTCTGATTGGTTAATTTGTTTATTTGTCAAGATACTCCTTGATTTTTAAATGAAAAAGTTGGCTCTTGAAAATATTGAATTTACTTATCTCCGGTATAAATACCGGAGTAATTTGTTGCGTTGTAAATTTGCAAATTATTTCCCCGACATTTATGTCGGGGATAGTTGAAATCAAATAAATGGCTTTAGCCCAACTCTTTTAAGAATCGATAATTATCCAAAAAATCTTGGTATTCAATAGCAAAGGAATTCTTTTTATGATGTCTTTCCTGATTTTGGATGTATCGTTTGACGATTTTATAATTAGATTCACTGACAGATACAGCAAAGTAATCCTCCTGCCATTCAAATCTCTCTTCTGTCATCTTATTCTTATTTATCCAATTTGAGGATTCACCTTTCAGCAAGTGAGCAACTTTTGAAATAGTTTGAGACGTACCAAGAGAGATCAAAAGATGGAGGTGGTCTTTATCCCCATCAATCTCGTTTAAATGAATATCCTTTAATTTGGCATTTGATCTTATATGTTCGATAAGTCTTTTCTTTATTCTATTAGTTATTACTGGCCTTCGTCTTTTAGTCGCCCAAACATAATGAATCCAAACTCTTACATATGGCATATTCCCCCTCCTTCTTAGGGATAAATCCTTTGGTTAATTTATCTTACTACTGCCTCGATATTAATACTTCATAACTCAGTTTATCACAATTTATATGGTACAAAGGCCAAGATTGTATCGGGATATTTATCCGTTATAATTAAAAAGCCACGATTATCGAATTTAACTATGCCTTCCCAATTATGTGAAACACCCTCATTGAGCTGAAGATAAATGGGGGCACGATTCGTTAGTTTCACCCTTCCATCCTCTATCTTACACTCGATAATTCGTTCAACTGCTTCGCTTTTTGAGTGGGTCTCACCAGAGCCATATTTTTCGATGAGGACGTCCTTTCCAGTATAAAGATCTTCACGATCACCGGGCCATAAATAATTCATCACCCAAAATATATTGTGATCATCTAGTTCTGTGGCATCGGTAATACGATATTCGATATTGGGGAATGGGATCACATCTACCGTGCCATCGATTCTAGATAGAACATGCATTTTGGGATAGCTATTTAGATCAGCACCATTTGCTTCATAGATGGTATAGATTAAATTTCCAGATATGAGAAGGGCTTCTTCACTAAAATTTGATATATCCGTTTGTGGTTTAAGTACCGCTTCAGGATGTCGGTCTAATTTTATCTCCATGGCGGCATCATCAATCTCACCTTTGGTCACATATCCTCTGATATTGTCCTTTTTTTCCGCTTCAACAGTAAGATAGACCTGATTACCTGAAAATGCAATCGCCTCTAATCCTTCATAACCGGGGAATTGTTTTTCAAAATTCTTGGGAAAATCCACTTTTATTTCTTTAGGTGTGATTTGATAAGTTGATTCACTGGAAATATAACTGTTTATTTCATCTTTTGAGATTGCAAAAATATGATTGTCAAATTTATCTGGATATTGCGGAAGCAGTATCAACCAATCCTTATACCAGGCTAACCCGGAATATTCGGCTTTTGCTATGGATGCATCACCGGCAAGATGGATTTGTCTATAAGCAATCTCCTGAATATGGCTATTTAGTTCATTATCTATTTGAGGAGTACTGCAAAATGACAGCCCTATGAATGCAATAAGTAGATAGATTCGTTTATTCATAAAATTATTTTTTCCATACTTTCTGAATATCAATAAAAGGAACCAGATACCATTGATCGCCAAAAGGATACTCACCATACGACAATGTGTAACCGAGAAGAATTGAGTATTTTTTACCTATCTTCCGAGATATAATACTGCTGTTTCTGAAATGTTTGTTTCTCTCACCATTGATAAAAATAAAATTGTTCTGAGTTGCAATCCGCCACTTGGAATTAAGTTCTTTTTCACAGGCAAAACCTAGAGAATAAGCCGGACCCCTAAATGCAGACATCATTGCAGAATAAACTAACGGATGATCAATAATCAGACGGTCATCAAATTGCCCTTCACGAAATCCCAATGTCACGTCAAATGAAGGAGAGAAAGTGGTTGTGCCAATTGTAGTGGTGGCAATAATTTTTTGTTTTATGATTATTAAATTTGGGAAATCTCCCACATCAGGGTCAGGTGCAATGATTCCACCGGTACCATTTCTTTGAAGCAATCTCATTAATGGGGTTGGATAGGCAAAACCGGTTTTTGCTGACATCTGCCATTTATCATTGTTGTTGATTCTATATTTCACTGAAATATTTGGAATAACTAATGAGAGTGACGCGTAAGTGGATATATCCAAATTTGGCCGTATCCCATAAATCTTTGGTTGTAAAAGACTATTGCTGCGTGATTTTACACCGATAAATTCAGCTGAGTCAAAGATTGTTGAGGGTATGAGAATCCCAATGATGAGGTATACAAAAAGGAATATATATCTACTCTGATACACAGACACTACCTCCACAATCTTCAGTACAAATCATTCCTTCTTCCGTACAATAACATTGAGATGGGTAACAGCCTGCTGAATCGCATATATATCCTTCAGGACATCCTTCTTCTATACATGAATATTCTATGCTTGCACCAGGTTCACTGCAGGAATACGAGCCCAAATCCCAACACCCAAAAAAATATGCATCCGCCGAAACAGGAGCATGATCGGATAACGGCATGGTGTTTTGGTGCGTCTCCGAATTGCTAAAACCGTTAGGATGATTCGTGAAAAGATAGTCCAGTTTTCGTGTCCAGAAACCATCACCATTGGTGGTATGGGAAAATTGAGATTCTTCATCGGATAAATAATTGTCTAGAGAAATTGCTGGATAATAATTGGCGTATAAATCATCTAACCAATTCGTTTCATCATCATAATCATCTGCAAGAAAATCTTCATCTTGGCATATTGAATCCTGAAAGTCACTGGTCTGAGAACTTCCCGGTGGTATTTCATTCAGGTCACCGCCGGCAATAAAGGTTTCACCCATCATGTTCAATCCATCCAATTCATCCACCAATCGGTCTATTTGTTTTTTCTTGGTTCCATCCTGTGAGAATGCTGAAGTGTGGATATTCAACACCCAAAATGGTGTAAGGCTGGCACTGATATATGCTTTGAGAATGTTTCTTTTCAAATAAAAATGTCGGGTAATAGCATCTTGATCTGATCGTAGCGGTAATGAGATTCTTTCAGCATTGGTAAGAGGAGAAATAGAAAGGATGGCATTGCCGCTATCCACAGGCCCCAATCCATCAGAGGGCACAAACTGATTCTGCCATTGAGAGGCGTAAACACCGTAATTTAAATGGGTATTATCCAGCAACCACTGCACCTGGTCGATATATGCCGTTCGTTTTGAATTGACATCGATTTCCTGAAGCAGGATAACAGAGGGCTCCTGTTCAATTATAAAATCGGCCAAAGCCTGAAGATTGTCTTCTACTTCTGAAGTCGTCATATGGATTCTGTCACCATAACAATCAAACCAGA
>Ga0233431_1001407_pt1 | contig 41987 bp, 47 predicted proteins | sample SI_118_April2016_FD_179867 | JGI IMG/M metagenome (GOLD analysis project Ga0233431, IMG submission 179867) | Seawater microbial communities from Saanich Inlet, British Columbia, Canada - SI_118_April2016_200_MG | ecosystem: Environmental > Aquatic > Marine > Inlet | place: Canada: British... | reverse complement strand
GTTCTTGGAATATGAAATGTATTTCCTTAACAAATCCAAATCAATACCCTCTGAAGAAATATTTTCTTTTTTAGGAGGATTCAACATATGTGAAGCAATATTTGTATCTTGATCTCTATTGGGTAAATCTCTTATTGGAAAAATCAAATCGAATCTACTTATTAGTGCTGGTGGAAGATCAATTTGAGATGCAATTGGAGTGTAAGGATCAAATCTACCTTGTTTTGGATTAGCTGCAGCAAGAACAGTTGTTTCTGCCCTCAACGTTGCTTGAATATTTGCTTTAGAAATTGTAACTGTTTGTTGCTCCAAAGCTTCATGTAAAGCACTTCTATCTTCAGGGGACATCTTATCTAACTCATCAATAGCACAAAGCCCCTTATTTGCCAAAACCATTGCACCAGCTTCAAGACTCCACCCCTTTAAAAATTCATCTTTAACAACAGCAGCAGTTAATCCTGCACCTGAAGCACCTTTTCCACTTACAAACCTTGCTTTAGGAGCGGCCTTGCCAATAAACTGAAGCAATTGAGATTTACCTGCCCCTGGATCTCCAACCAAAAGGATGTGAATATCACCTCTTTTAATTAACTCATCAGAGAGAATCTTTCTACTTCCACCAAAAAGTTGTAAAAGTAACGAAGCCTTTATTTCATTATAACCAAAGATAGTGGGTGCAATTGTATTAATTAATTTATTCCAAAGTTTGGGATCTTTTGATAATTTTTTTATCTTTTCTTCTTCTTCTTTTGAAAAATCTAAACCTTCAAAAGTTTCCTGCATTGCCTCAACATAATTAGCATCCATAACCAAATCAAATCTTGTGGACTGTGCACCTGTCTTCAAAAATACTGGAATTTCTTTAACTGTACCACAAACTTTAATCTTACTTCCCGGAGTTGTTTTTTTCTCCATTTTTGGTTCAACAAGATCTTCTTTAAGAAAAATACTCAATCTCTTAGGTTGATCGCCACCATCTAAATCTTCAGGAGCTTCCTCAATAACTAATCTTTGTGCATCAACAAGATCTTTTGAAATTAACTTAAATTTACCTTGCCTACCACAACTACACCTTGAAGGTTCTCTAAAAGCAGAATCCAACTGAAGGATAGATAAAATATTACCACAAGAAGGACACTCAAATTTAGCAGATACAACTTGTGGCCTTACATCTGAAGCTTGCCTAACTATTCCATCTATAATCAGTAAACTATCTATATTTTTGCTTCTGATATCTCTTATCTTAATAGATTGAGATTCGGGGAGATTAAAAAATCTAACTCTAATTTTACTCTTTAGGGACAGTCCAACTTGATCAATACCCAATTCAGCATTCAACAAAGTCTCACTGGGTTCATTCAATAAATGCTCGGCCAAATCCACACTAAACCTTGATAACTCGGAAAAATCAACTAAAATAAATTTGCCACCCTTTTTACTTATATTCATCAATTCATTAGAGTATACTGATTCAAAAAACTCTTTAAACTCATCTACCTGTGAAAAACTATCTTCTTGCATTTATGCCCCCTAAAATAAGATAATGAGACTAAATAAAAAGATTATTGGGGTCTACTTTATTTTTTTGAGAGTAAGTATCAATTTCCTAACAGCATCCCTTAAATCAGTCTCAGATTTAGTACCTGTACAAACAATCTTTCCATTACTAAATAACAAGAATGTTGCCCTAGTTCCTGGTAGTTTATACACTAATCCTGGGAATTGCTCAGGCTCATATTCTGCATTCTCAAGTTTCATAGCCAAATTATTTAAATTCAAAACCATGCCTATCTGACCTGAAGCAACCATATTTTGAACAGTAATCTTTGGAGTTACAGTTATTTTAACACCAATTTTAGCAATATTTTTAATTATTTGATTAATAGATTCCCTAACCATCTTCAAAGAAGTAGCACCAGTCAAAACTATTTTACCAGAACTAAATATCAAAGCAGATGTCTTTGGATCCTTTATCCTCATAACAAGCCCTGGAAACTGCTCAGGATTATATTCTGTATTGGTTAGCGTCTCAGCCAGTTTTACCAAATGAATATCGTGTTCCAATGAGCTTGAACAAACAATATTAACAATCTTAATCGTAACTTTTCTTTTCTCTTCAGTCATATTCTTAACCCCCACTCGAATGATTATATTCAAATAAGATAATGGAAAAATATATAAAAGGATATGTAATAAAGTACCTATTCTTTAGTTGTTAAAAATCTCAAAATGTACACTAAATTTATGGTCTTTTATCTCAAATTTTCTAAATTCTGAATAATCTTTCTCACCAAATACCAAATCATTAATACCTACACGTTCCTTCAAAAATCCATTCCAAGAAGAAATATCCAAATCAGAATCTATAGAAATGTTAATTTTATCCACTTTGTTTAATTTAAATTCTTTTCTTAAATCTTGCAATCTTCTTATTAATTCACGAACATATCCTTCAGTCTCCAATTCTTTTGTAATTTCGCTGTCCAATACAACATGCCCATGTTTAAACTCAGAAACCTTCAAATTATCTGGAACTATTTGTTTTACAAAAACATGTTCCTTGTTTAAACTAAATTTATTAATGAAAGTTGGTTTTTCTTCAATTATATCTTTCATAATCTTTTCATTCATATCTCTAATTATTTTTGGTGCATCTCTTTTGAAATCTCTTCCAATTGCAGTTTTATTAGGACTTAATTCAACACTAAAAGAATCGGATTTTTCTTTAAATTCTATGCTCTTGATATTCAATTTAGATAAAATTAATCCTTCCAAAGAACTTATTGCCTCCCTAACATCTTTGTTTCTAGAAACAACAGTAATTTTGTTTAATGGCCACCTGACTCCAAAACCAGATTTTTCTCTTGCTGCAAGTCCAGCCTGTACAATTTGTTTTGCAATCAAAAAATTATTTTCCAGCTTTACATCTATCAAACTTTCAGAAGGTTCTGGCCAATCAAATAAATGGATGCTCTCAACATTCAAACCAAACTCTTCCTTCAAATTTTGGTAAATTTTTTCAGTTATGAATGGTGCAACAGTTGAAAACATTTTCAAGGTGTCAAACAAAACATGGAAGATAGTGTTCAAAACTAATTCAGGATCTTTATTTATTTTGTCTCTAACAGATTGAATGTATTCTCTGCTCAAATCTAAAAATAATTCTTCCAACGCTCCGGGAACCTCGTCCAATCTATAAAATTCGTACAGTTCAGTTACTTGTTTCATTGTTCTATTCAATTTAGAAAGAATGTACTTTTCCTCCAAATCCCTGTCTGAAGTTTGAAGATTTCCCCCCTTTTCCAATGATTTATGATGTTCAATCAAATAATTATGAACATTCCAGAGAACATTCAAATTCCTTTGTTTCATTTTTGCTTCGGCCCAACTAAAATTCATAGTCTCACCAGCATTAGTTTGAGTCAAATAAAGTCTCATAGTATCAACGCCATGCTTATCTACAAATTCATAAGGGGAAATAACATTACCAAGGGACTTTGACATCTTAACACCTTCAATATCGGTCAACATACCGTGGGTATAAACATTCTTGAAAGGTATTTTATCCAAGGCAATAACAGACGCGACCATAAGAAGATTATACCAACCCCGTACTTGCTCATTTGCTTCAAGAATAAAATCTGCAGGATAAAGATTATCAAAAAGATCTTTTCTCTTTGGGTAATATAAGCAAGCCCAAGATGCAACACCAGCATCTATCCAAACATCCAAAACATCAGGTATTCTTTTCTTTGTTCCACCGCATTTACAGTCAATTGTAATTTCATCAATCCAAGGGACATGTAAATTTTCAGGAATTTTTCCGGAAAGTTTACTTAATTCTTCTTTACTTGAAACAACAGTATAATCTCCACAATCAGTACATCTCCAAATTGGTGCAGGAGTTCCCCAAAATCTTTGCTTAGTAATTGAATTATCTCTTAAATTTTCCAACCAAGAGTCAAATGCATTTTTTATTGTTTCTGGAACCCAATGTATTTGTTTATTGAATGAAATCATTTTGTCCTTCAAATCTTCAACTTTGAAGAACCATTGTTTTGTAGTTCTGAATATAACTGGACTACGACATCTTTCACAATGAGCATAATCATGTTTTACTTTTTCAGTTTTCAATAAGACACCATCTTCAGATAATTTTTTTATAAACTTTTGATCATCTTTTTTAGCGATCCAACCTGAAATCTCCCCATAGTTTTCTGGAAAAACACCTTCTTGATTAATTGTATTGAAAGGAGGTATCTTATTTTTAAGCCCAACTTCATAATCTTCAGGACCACAACCAGGGGCCATGTGAACTAAACCAGTACCAGCATCCAAAGTTACAAATTCTTTAGAAGGAACAACTGCAAAAGAATTAGGGTGTGCATTCTTAACTTTTTTTAGATCAAATATTTCATTTTCCCAAGGGTGCAAATATTTGGTACCTATTAAATCTGCACCATTTATTTCCTCAATAATATTATAATCTCTATCAATTTTTCCTTTAATAACTTCATCAGCAAGATCTTTAGCAACTATCCAAGTTTCATTATCGACTTTTGCTTTTACATAAGTAAAATCAGGATTTGCCATTATTCCCAAATTAAAAGTTATGGTCCAAGGAGTTGTAGTCCAAATAATAAGATACTCATTATCTTTTCCTTCAACTTTAAATTTAACAAAAATTGAGTTATCTTCAATTTCTCTATATTCACATTCATGTTTAGCCAAGGCAGTAGAACATTCAGAACACCAACTAAGTGTTTTCTCACCCTCATACAAACGTTTTTCTTCTTCTGCCCTTTTTACTAACCACCAAACGCTTTCAACCCACTCTTCATTAATGGGGTGGTACGCATTTTCATAATCCATCCAGATACCAAGTCTAGATAGATCTTCATCCATTAATTTTGCATGCTCAACTGAAAACTTCATACACTCTTTAGCAAATTTATCTAAACCAAAACCAATGATTTCCTCTTTTGTTTTCAAACCAAGTTTCTCTTGAACCTTGGAAGCAGTAGGCATACCATGCATATCATAACCAGCCCTATCCCAAACATGAAAACCCTTCATACGTTTATATCTTAAAGCCGCATCTTTCAAAGAATTATTCCAGGCATGTCCTATATGCAATCTACCAGAAGTATAGGGTGGACCCTGTAAGAAATAAAATGGTTTTTTCCCTTTATTCTTATCTTTAGATTTTTGATAAATCTTATTCTTTTTCCAAAAATCTAATACTTCTTCCTCAATTTTCTTTGCATCATACATTTTTTGACCGTTGCCAATTATATTTTAAATATGTTTCCATTGAAAAAGCCTCCGAAAGAGACAAAACTACATAATAATGATAGAAATACTATTAATTTCATTTATTACACTCATAATAAAAAATAGCGTATTGCCTTTTATATAGGTTTTGATTATACTTGTCAAATGCTCACATAATTCTTATAAATGAAAGAGCATTCATTTCTGCAGTAAAATGTGGACTGAAAAATATAGGCCAAAAACATTCTCAGAAATTAAAGGGCAAGAGCAAATAGTTTCAAGAGTAAAGGCATTTGTAGAAAAGAATGAAATGCCACACTTGATGTTTACAGGACCTGCAGGAGTGGGAAAAACAACATTATCATTGATAGTAGCAAGAGAATTGTTCGGAGAGGATTGGGAACACAGCTTCTTAGAATTAAATGCATCCGATGAGAGAGGCATAGATGTAATAAGAGTTAAAGTAAAAGATTTTGCGAGAACAAAGTCAATTAGAGATACGCCTTTCAAAATAATTTATTTAGATGAGTGCGATTCATTAACAAAAGAAGCTCAGCAAGCATTAAGAAGAACTATGGAAAACTACTCGAGAACTTGCAGATTCATATTATCGTGCAATTATAGCTCAAAAATAATAGATCCAATACAATCAAGATGTACAGTATTCAGATTTAAACCATTAGAAAAAGAAAATATTTTAGAAATAATTGGAACAATTTGCGAAAAAGAAGGATTAAAGATAGAAGAAGAAGCAGTTTATTCAATTTTTGAGTTGAGCAATGGGGATGCAAGAAAGGCAGAAAACATATTACAAGGTTGTGCAGCAATAACAGATGTTATAACGAACCAAGTAGTTTATGGAATTGTATCTGCGGCTGAACCAGCGGAAATAAAATTAATTCTAAATATGTGTGTAAAAGGAAATTTCATAAAAGCAAGAGATTTATTATTGGATACGATGTCAAAACATGGATTATCAGGATTAGATATTATAAAACAAATTCAAAGAGAAGTTCTAAGTTTGGAAATAGACGCTAATAAAAAGATGGACATGATTGAAAGATGCGGAGAAATAGAATTTAGAATGGTAGAGGGTTCGGATGAGTTTGTACAATTAGAAAGTTTAATTGCCGGATTCTCAAAATGATTTGGGCAGACAAACATTCTCCACAAAAATTAAACGAAGTAGTGGGAGACAAACCACCATTATTGAAACTTCAGGACTTTATTCTAAATTACCAAAGGTTTAGAAAAAAAGCTATGATAATTCATGGTCCAACTGGAACTGGAAAAACTAGTTCAATATATGCAATAGCCAAAGAGAATAATCTTGAAGTGATAGAAGTAAATTCTTCAGATGTAAGAAATAAAAAAGGAATACTTGAAACATTTGGAGATTCATTAGATCAAATGAGTTTATTCAAAAAAGGAAAAATATTTCTATTCGACGATATAGATGGATTAAGTGGGACAAAAGATAGGGGAGGAATCCAAGCAATAGTTTCATTGCTCCAAAAATCAGCACATCCAATAGTTCTAACATCAAATGATCTGTGGAATAAGAAATTCTCATCACTAAGGTCAAAAGCTGAAATTGTAGAATTCAAACCATTATCTCACCTAGAGATACAAAGAGTTTTAGAAAAAATCTGTTCAGAAGAAGATCTGGAAATAACAAAAGATGTACTAAAAGCAATTTCAATAAAAAATGAAGGTGATGCAAGAGCGGCAATAACTGATTTACAATCAATAACAATAGAGTTGAACAAAATAAGTAAGGAAGATATAGAAAATTTAGGCTACAGGGAAAGAATTGAATCAATATTCAATTTACTACAAATAATTTTCAAAACAAAAGATATCTATGCAATAAATCAAATGACTGATAGTGTAAATTTAAGTTTAGACGAAATTATGTTATGGATAGAAGAAAACATAACAAATGAATATACAGGAGAAGAAATATTTAATGCATTCGAAAAATTGTCCAAGGCAGATGTGTTTAGAGGAAGGATTAGGAGAAACAGGCACTGGAGATTTTTAGTTTATCAAAAATTATTAATGGGTTCCGGTGTTGCAGTATCAAAGAAAGAAAAGAAAAGAAACTTTTCAAAGTATTCAAGACCGCAAAGAATACTAAAACTTTGGAGATCGAAGATGAGATATGCAAAAAGAAAAGAAATTTCTGAAAAATTAGCAGAACAACTTCACATTTCATCAAAGAAAGCATTAAGAGAAGTTATCCCTTACTTAAAAAAAATAGCAAAAAACAAAAAATATGTAGAAGATTTATACTTAGACGAAGATCAATTTAATATTCTTTCATACTAATTTTTCTTAATCTTTTTATTCTCTCATGTGTTGGGGGGTGAGTACTAAATAATCTCATAAAATTCTTTGAAGAAAATGGATTAATAATAAACATACTAGCTGTTGCTTGATTCCCTTTCTTTAATTTCCGGGGATTACTTTCCAGTTTCTCTAAAGCAGAAGCTAAAGCTGAAGGATCCTTGGTAATCTTTGCTCCAGTTTCATCAGCAATATACTCTCTAGAACGAGAAATTGAAAGCTGAAGAATTGTAGCAGCCAAAGGGGCAACAATTGATAATGCTAAAATGTGAAATAAACTAGCACTATTTTCATCTCTTGAACCAAATATGGCACCAAAACGTGCAATCATAGCAATGTAAGCAATAGCACTGGCCAAGATTACTGCAACAGTTTGAATTAATGTATCTTTATTTTTTATATGCCCTATCTCGTGGGCCAAAACACCACGCAACTCTCTTTCATCTAACAAATCTAACAATCCTTCAGTAACAGCAATAACAGCAGTTTTCTGAGATCTTCCAGTTGCAAATGCATTGGGAGTATCTTTTGGAACGATAAATACTCTTGGCTTCTTTATTTTGGCCCTATCTGCAAGATCCTTAACAACATCATTCAATTTTGGATACTCTGTGTGTGAAGCAAGTTTGGCCTTATATATCTTCAAAACTATTTTATCGGAGTACCAAAAAGAAATAACATTCATCAAAATAGTAAATATCAAAGCAAGAGTTAATCCGAGAGTCCCACCCAAGGCAAATCCCAACATGAGAACTAATAAAGTTAAAACTCCGAGGACAACAAATGTTTTTATATTGTTAAAAATCATGAGACGAAAAAAAGAAAGAAATTGTATATAAACATTGTTATTGTTTAGTAATGTAATAGTAAGCACCTTGTGCAGCGATACTACCTTCTGCTACGGAAGTAATAAATTGTTTTAATCCAGTTGCATTGGTCAAATCACCCGCTGCAAAGAAACCATTTACGTTAGTTTCCTGATTCTTATCAACTTTTATTAGTCCATGGTCCAAACCAATGCCCAACTCCTTAGCAATACTAGTCAAAGGAATATGTCCAATTTGTACGAAAACTCCATCAAGCTTAATTTCCTTACCAGTATCTAATTTAACAGAAGTTACAAATTTGTCTCCAACTATTTCAACAACATTTGAATTGTAGATTACCTTTATTTTCTTTTCCTTCTGTACATTTTTTACTGTAATCGGCTCAGCTCCCAATTTATCCTTTCTATAAATAATATAAACTTTCTTTGCATAATCTTTCAACATCAAAGATCCGAGGCAAGCAGAATCACCCCCACCAACAACACCAACAACTTTTCCACCATACAATGGGCCATCACAAGTATAGCAATAATGTACACCCTTCCCTTCAAATTCTTTTTCTCTGGGAACTTTTAGTTTTCTATAATCCATACCAACAGCATAAATTACAGTTTTAGATTCGTAAGTTTTTTTATCCTTAGTTAAAACTTTAAATCCAGATTTACCTTTTTTAATACTCATAACTTCTCCAGTAATCATTGGAACTTTGTACTGTTTGACATGGTTAATGAATTTCTTCATCAAATTCATGCCAGAAATACCTGGTTCACCAATCCAATTGTCAACTTGGTGAGCAACATTTCCAGTTCCACCAAAATCTTTAGAGAGCATTACAGTCTTCATACCAAACCTAGCAGAATAAAGGGCAGCACCCAAACCTGCAGCTCCCCCGCCAATGATCAAAACATCATAAATCATTTTTTGGATTTCTCTAATGCTTTTTCAATTGCAGGCTTATTGAAACCAACGATAACTTCATCACCAATTACAATAACTGGAACCCCCATCTGACCAGATTTTTCTACCATCTCTTTAGCAGCTTCATGATCTTCAGCAACATCTATGTCTTCAAACTCAACATCAAGATCTTTCAAAAAATCCTTGGCCATAGTACAATAGGGACAAGTTGGTGTTGAATAAACTTTTACTTTTGTCATTTTATTTCCCCTCCCATATATTTTTCCTACTAAATATAAAACTTTTGGTGCTAATATTATGAATGGTCAATTTTATCAAAAACCAACTTATTAACAATAATTACATGCCCAACACCCTTAACACCCTTGTATTTAATAATAACACCCTTTACAACAAATTTCTGTTTCTTATCCAACCTAATCTTCAAACTATCAATTTTGTTTGATTTAATAATAACTTCTTCTACTTTCCCGAGGTAATGCCCAGAATCGGTATAAACTCTTTTTCCAATCAGTTCACCAGTATTTTTTAAAGCCCTATTAATTTTTTGTAATAGTATCTCTTTTTCGCCAGTGTAAGATTTTTTACTTATCTTTTTCTTATTTTTTAATTCTTTCAAATGTCTAAGTTTTGTTTCCAAACCAGAGATTACCTTATTTTTACTTTTTCCTCTTTGAAGATTAAGAACAAAAATAACAAAAAGTAAAATTAAAGCCAAAACTACAAAACCAACAATAAAATATAATTTATTTTGTTTCAGATATGTAAAAACCCCATACAGCACATTTATGATATTTAAAGAAGAAGTTTGTTCCCCTGAAAACAATTCATTTTCTTCAGGAGATACTTCAACTCCTTCTTCAATTTCTTCATACATGGATTTCAAATAGAGGTGCGCTTTGTTATCTTCAATATTTCTTAATTTAATGTATAAATCATAAAAACCATCACCATTCAAGTCAAGTTTTATCTTTTCACCCAAATAAATGGAAATAGTAATTGGTTGTGAATAAATTACAATTGTTGCCTTATCTGACTGCAAATCAATGATCTCTAAAGAATGACTATAAACAGTCTCATTTTGTGTGATATTAAACTTAGTCTTTTCACCATCTTTTAAAGTAAAGATTATGCCCCAATCAATCTCGTTATCTTCAAGCTCATAAATTGTCTTACCAGTTATACCGCCCCCTCCACCACTAGAATCTCCAGAAGTTTCGCTTTCTGAAGAAGTAGCAGTAACAGCAAAGCTATCAAATGCTGTCGCTGTTCCACCTGCCCATGTCACAAGAGACCTTAGTCTGTATGTTCCTGCATTTGCTGGAGAATTCAAGGTTGCAGTCAAGTCAGAGCTTCCAGAAGATGCAACATAAATTGTTTGCTGTCCAGAAGTATAATTTGTGTCCTCATTATTATTTGTTATCCAATAATCAATTGTAAAGTCCTGTCCAATGTCTTCATTTTGATTTTCAACAGTGATTGCTGAATCGAAAGAAGTTGAGGTCTGTACAGAAGCTGGAGCAGCAACAATTGCATCTGCAGGACCACCATAACCAGGAATCCTTACCTGAATCTGATTTGATTGATAAGTTGCCGAGTTAACAGTTGCACTTGTTTTTACAAATAATTTATTGGTGTTAGAGGCAGCCTTATCAACCACAACTGAACTAGAATAACTCCAGTTTTGGGTCCTGTTCAAGTTGATGGTTGGTATTATGTCCAGATCGGTATCAATAACTGATATTGAAGTTAAGTCAACTCCGCCAGAATTAACGACTTCTATAGAAAGTGTATAATTTACTGCTGTTGAGTTTTCAGAGTTGTAATATGCGTTTTTAGTAAGAGTCAATTGCTCATTTGCCGTCGTGGCAGGAACAGACAAAAGGATAGGGCTTGAGTTGCCTTCAATTTCAGTACCAGAATAACTATCTGTTCCATTAACTCTTGATTCCACCAAACTTGCATTATATGTTGTTGAATTTCTAGTATACTCTTTCAAATAACTTCTAAGCACGGTAGAATTTGCAGTAACAGTTGTAAGATCATAAGGACTTGAACCAGAATCAGTATCTGTTAAAGTTGTTGAAGTCGCACTACTTCCTCCTTTATTTATCGTCCTTAAAGATATGTTATAATTTATTGTTGTATTCGTAATGTTATAAATAGTTACAATTTTATCTAAAACAAACTCTGCCGAAGAACCAATAACAAAATTATCTGTACAAGTTTCATTAAACCCCTGATAACTAGTATTTGCATATAATGTATAACTTCCAACAGCCAATCCAGAAAAAGTTGTTTCAAACCCACCATCACTCACAGAGGTTAAATCTGCAGACGCATCCAAGTTATCAGAAGAGTTGATAACAGTTAAATTAACTGAATAAGAAGATATAGCATTTGTTCCATTTGAAACATTTCCTTGAACTAAAACTAATGCTCCTTGTTGATATCCACCACCAGCTTCGCAATTCACAGTTAAATTAATTAAAGTAAAATAAAAATAGCTTTCTGTAGAATTGTCAGATCCATCATTTAAAATAACTGTCCAATTATGTTCTCCCAAAGATAAATCAGTCCAATTATATGTGACAGAAGTTCCATTTGTTTGACTAGTATTTGTACTAATCAAACCACCATCACCATAAAACCAAACAGTCATACTATCCAAATCAACATCATAAACTGTGGCATTTAGTAAAACAGAAGAAACACTATCTTGATATGAAATATTTTCAGGAGAGTTTAGGGTTGTAGTTGGTATAGAGTTCAAATAACTATAATCAGCAGTAAAATTATATAACTCTGGACTATAATCTGTTATGTTGTTTTCTGTATTTTCAAATTCGAATTTGTATTGGAAGTATTGGTTATTTGAGATAGACAAATTCTGGGGAGAATTTAAATTATTTCCCAAATTTGTAAAACTTTCTCCCGAGCAAGAGGCATCATCACACGATTGGACAGATAAATTTAGTTTTAATGATCCTCTTTTGTAAATGTCCAAAACTTCTTCAGATGATATGCTTCTGTTCCAAATAGCTATTTCATCTATAGTTCCATTAAAACGTAATTCGGGTACACCTCCTTGAAGATCACAGCCCACATAAGCTGAAGAATCAACATAAGAGATCGATTTACTTGCTGGAGAAGAAGATAGTTTACCATTAACATAAAATTTAACATTTGAACCATCTCTACTAGCAACCACATGATACCACTTATTTGCGCTTAAATCTGTCGTGTCGGTAACAGATCCACCAGTTGTTAGCAGATTTAAATTGTTAGCAGAAACTCTAAATTGATATTGATAACCGCTTGTATCTCTTTTAGCAACTATACTTGCACCAGAAGGATTTGGAGCATCATAATTAATCCATGCTGAAATTGTAAATACAGATAGATCTAAACTATCTCCTGAAACATTCCCCCCCAAATTAATACAATCATCAACCCCATCAAATTCAATCGCACCATTTAGTTTACCTGAACCTGTAACTTCATCTCCATTAAGATTAATTCCAGTTCCATCATTCCCATTTCCAGAAAAATCATAAACATATGTATCATTTTCTCCATAATTAGAATCATTATTGAGATGAAGAAGCAGAACATTTCCAGACATATTTGCATTTCCATTTGCAAAAGAAGTCTCGACTACTTGGTTCGGAGGAAGTTCTCCAATTGTATTACTTACCCAAGAAATATTATTCCAACTAGAAGCCCCACCAGAGTCAAAAATCTGGCTTGTGAACTCTCCTTTTGATATGTAATTCCCTTTTTGTCTATTGTAATTTTCAAGTATTTCATCTTGCAATAATGAACGGTTCCAGATTGATACTTCATCCAAGAACCCATCAAAAAAACGAGTAGCAGCGTATCCTTCTCCTGCTCCAATTGTTAATTTGTCTGCAGTAATGCTTGTTGTATCAGAAAGAGCGGCATTTTCTCCATCAAGAACTCCATCTACATATAATTTTAGATTTTGTCCATTAACAACTGCAGTTACATAATACCATCTATCTAAAGTTATACTGGTTTCACCCGATAAAGAATTTCCACCTCCTGTTGTTTGTGTGAAGAAATATCCTGAAGAAGAGGTTTGAAGAAAAAAACGTTCTCCCAAATCATCTTCTGGGTCTCTTATGACTATTATGTCCTTAAGTGTGGTTTTATTTTGGGGTTTTATCCAAGCAGAAATTGTAACTGTTGCTGATTCACTAATTTGGGGAAGACCTATACTATAGTTAAAATAGTCATCAACCCCATCAAATTCAATCGCACCATTTAGTTTACCTGAACCTGTAACTTCATCTCCATTAAGATTAATTCCAGTCCCATTATTCCCATTACCTGAAAAATCATAAACATGAGTGTCATTCTCTCCGTAAGTAGAATCATTGTTTAAATGCATAAGCAAAATATTGCCAGCCATGTTAATTCCACCATTGAATGTTTCTACATACCTGTCGTTTGCAAGTTCTTGTTTTGTATCATTCGAAGTTAATTCAACAAACAAGCCTGTGGTATTGTACTCTGTATTATTGTAGGTTCCATTATCAAAATGTCCTTGAGAATTATCAACAAAAGTAGCTGCAGTAACTATTGCTATAAAAAATAAGAATATTAATAAAAATAGTGGAAGGTGTTTTCTACTTAACATTCTTCCCTCTCTTTTTCAGATGCTCTTTCAATAATTTTTCAATTAATTTTGAAGAATTAACACAATCTTCCTCTGCATATTTTTTCCAAATTTCAAGAATCTCTTCATCTATCGTAACACTTAATACTTTTTTTGTCATAATATAAATAATATTTATATTATTTAATATTTAAAGCTTTGTTTTTAGAAATTAGTAAAACTTACTTCTTACCAACTTTCTTTACTTCAACTTTATCACTAATAATAGCAGAATTGCCCGTTGGATCTTCAACAGTTATCTTTACAGGAACATCACCCAACTTAATCTTCCATAACTTCTTCAATAAATTCTTTGCACTCTTCTTAACAGAAGGATCCTCAGCACTATCTCTCTCTTTCTCTACTATTTTCTCAAATTTTTCAATCAAACCTTCAACATCAGTTATGAAACCTTCAGAACTATCTCCGCCTTCAATCTTCATTCTTATTTGAGGAATTTTTATAGTACCTAAACATGATTTAATAATCTTAATCTTCATATCTTTTTTAGAATCAACTACTAATGTCTGAATCGAACCTTCTTTTTCTTCTTCAGATTCAATATCGCATTTAGAAAAATTACAATCACTACAATTCATAGATAAAACATAAACTTTTCCAAATCCCTCAATATCCTTATCTTCTTCCTTCAATTCCAAGGTATTCTTACCACAACCCGGACATTGTTGATTCTTTATGACTTCCATCGTATAAGAATAAATTAAAATATTTAAAAGAATTATGATTCCAGGCTATCGTTCAAATCTTCATCCCTGTGGATACTTGCAAAACTAGGAGTTGCAACTAACCAATCTTCACCAAATCCGGCAATGTCTCCATCTATGGCTTCACAGGTCTTCTTAAGTTTACCAACAGCACGCTTCAACTCAATCATATCTCTGTCTTTAAGTGGCTTAATATTAATCAACGCGATAGTATAGCCCTCTCTTAAAGAATCAAGAGCCGGTTTAATATCAATAAAATCCTCAACAATAAAAGGTCTAACTTTTATCTTGGATTTAGAACCTTTAAATTCGGTATCAAGCTCAACATAATCTTCACTGAACTGGTCAGGAAACTCACCTTCGTAAGAGAAATCTCTCGAAACCACCTTATCTTTTATCTTTGAAAACATATTACCCATTTTAACAAGTTGGGTAATCTTGTAAAATATATAAACATTTCTATTGTTGAATTGACTCCAACTTAGAGAAAAGATCCCATAGCTGAGTTTTGGTTTCTATTGGTACATTTGGGTCATCTGCCACATCATCCAACTCTTGAATAGACTTATCAACTCTTATAGAAAGCGTTTGATCCTCGCACAACAACAAAGAATGAGCAGATTTTATCTTAAATCTTATATTTTTAGGTATCAAATTATCAGACTCTAAATTAGACAATAATTCTATCACTTCACTTAACTGTTCACTTTTCATCTTTAGCACCCATTACTTCCTGTTGAAGTTTCTCAGCACTGTCCCTTAATTTTTTCTCTTGTTTTTCGAGATTATCCAGTCTCAAATCAAAAACTTCTTTTTTAGAAGTAAGATCTTTAATCAAGTCTTCCTTTTCAGCAGAAACAACAACACTACCAACTATCTTGAAAGCTTCCTTGGCATCCTTTAATTCACCAAGTGCATTTTCAATCTCTAAAAGGTGAGCCTGAAAACTATGTTTTTGCATAGCAATAGTCTGTATCTTTTGCTCAAATTCCTGTAATTCTGCTAATCTCTCTTGCATTTTCTTACTAATATTTTCTGTCATTTTCTAAACCGCCTTTACTTTTTTTGATACTGTTCTTGGCTTAAACAAAATCTTGGAACCACAATAAGGACATCTTATTCTCTTTTTTACATAGGTATCGGAAACTTTTTTTCCACACCCAAAACATTTATAATCTACCATTTTTAATCCAAAGAATATGCTTTTCCAGCAAACTTAGTGTTACAAGTTTCACATTTCCATATTCCATAAAATAATCTTTTAACCTTAGTTTTATGACAAAGGGGACATTTATATTTCTTTCTTTGCTTAGATTCTATCTCTGAGACCTTCTCTTTAAGTCTTGCACCATATCGTGCACCAAATCTTCCAGCACTTCCTTTCCTTCTCTTCGCCATTTTTGTCTAAAGAACACTTTAGTTCTGAGCTTAATCCTCTTTTAAAAATGTTTCTATTGTCTTTATTAAAGAATAAGTAAGATTTATTAAGGGGATAAAAGCAGCATATCATAGAGAGGATGTGGTGTAGCTTGGTTAGCATTAGTGGTTTGGGGCCACTAGACCCCGGTTCAAATCCGGGCATTCTCATTTTTTTATAATGAATAATTTGTTTAAGTATCACTAGAAAATTAAAAATAATAATTATTTCTTTTTAGCAGGGGCCTTAGTATCTACAGTTTCTTCAGGCTTTTCTTCAGCTTTCTCGCCTTCTTTAGCTTCTTCTTCCTTCTTTTCTTCAGCAGCCTTCATAACTTTCTCTCTTTCTTCATCTAATTTGGCTCTAACAGTTTTTAATTGATCATCCAATATCTTCTTTTTCTCGTCGCTGGTTTCAGTAGATTCAGAATTTATTTCCTTATCATACTTGCCTTCATCAACTTCTATTCCAGCTTCTTTTGGAAATTTACCTTCAACTAATATACCAAGAGGAACACAACTACCAATAACAGTTTTAACAGCAGATTTCAAATTATTAACCAAAAGAGAATCCATCTTTACTTTAGCAATCTTAATTACTTGCTCAATAGACAAATTACCTTTCTTATCTAAATGAGGATATCCTGAACCTTTATCTAAATTAAGTTCTTTTTTTATCAATCCAGAAACGGGAGGAGTACCAACTTCTAATTCAAAAGCTTTAGTATCAGTATCTACAGTAACCTTAACAGGAACTTTCATTCCTTGCATACCTTCTGTCTTCTTGTTGATTTCTGCAAGAATTGCTTGCATGTCTACACCCAACGGACCAAAAGCTTGACCCATTGCAGGACCTGCACTAGCTTTCCCACCATCAACAATGACATCAACTGTTTCTTTACTCATCTTCGCCTTCCTCTCTCCTAATAACCTTCAATGAATCCAATTTAACTGTAATCGGAATTGAAACTGCTGCCTCCAATAACTCCACAACAACTTCCTCCTTGAGTTTGTCAATTCTTATAACCTTTGCCTTTTCTCTTTTGAAAGGACCACTAATAATCTCAACAATATCATTATCTTTAATGTTCATTTGAGTCTTTGTTTGTTCCAACATTGGTTCGACTTCAGAATACTCTAATGGTTTCTTCAACAATTCTTTAGCATAAGGAACTCCTTGAAATGACTCTTCAGCATCAGATCTAGCTTTGGCCTCAATAAAAATATATCCTCTAAGCCCGTGCGGTCTAAATAAACTATAAACTGCAAGTCCTTTCTTATCAACATTAGAAGATACAAAGTCAAGAACTTGATCTTCCCTGTTTGCAGTGGTCCTTAATACAAAAATTTGTGATTCCATTTTAACTTAATACTTTCCAAACAACATGAATTATAAAACCAATAGCGCCAATAACAGCTATACCTATTGCAGTAACTTTGACTATTGTCCTAAACTCTTCTTTTCCAGGTTTTTTAGTAACTCTAAAAACCCTTCTAGACTGAGTTATAAAACTCTTAAGTTTCGTAACCAATGTGCGTTTTGTTTTTTGCTCTTCCATTTTCTTAGTGTAAATTCAAAGAAAATTCAATGATATGAGAGAAAAATCTCAATTTATAAGGGTTTCTATGTGTTCAGTAGATCGCAAAGTAAATTAAGACTAGCTAGATCTTCTTTACTTTGCGCTGGTTAAAAAGATAGGAACTAAAGCTTCAAACTTGGTTTATCATTGCTGGAACTGTAATTCTAACAGAAATGATCCTAAAAGAGCATATTAAAGGTAATGTAATAGTGGCCCAACAGCAATTCCCTACAATTATTAGTATCATATTTAGCGATTAAAAGTTATGAAGAATCAAAATAATAGAGCTCACGCTAGGTTAGTTATTCCTTCTGGTTTTTGAGAGTAAAGAATTGCTCCAAATAATTTAGCAGTAACTAATGGTTTTTCAATTTCAATGTGAAATACTAAAGCAACTAAGAAATTCACTAAAACCCATACATTATACAGACAAACAGACCACATAAAATAAAACAATCTCACCGAATAATATTTTGATGTTGTTCTTGGTTTAAAATCTCCTTTAACTCTGTAAGATGTTTCAATTCCCCATCTTTTGCTATACCATTTGAAATAATAATGTGCTAGTTGTTCAGGCATTGAAATATTTGTTGCGAATGCTCTTTGTGTCCCTGTTTTATCATCTACGAAAACAAGCTTAAACCTTGCTCTATTGTATTTTCTATAGCCCATAGCATAATCTATGATCTTTGATTGCATTCCACTATATTTAGCCATATATTTTTGAATTTTTACATTCTTGATGGCAGGCATAAGAAATTCAATTCTTAATTCTTTTAGAAGATTGATTATTTCTGAATTAAAAAATCCTCTATCAAGGTAAACATATCTTACTTTAACTTTTGATTTTGCATATTCAATTAACTTTCTAACAACTTTTGCTTTAGTTGTAAATTTGTGCATTGGCAAAGCAAGTAAGGTAAATCTTTTTCCATTTTCAACTACATTTATCGTAATATATCTAAAGCAGTGAGAAGTTCCATCTTTTGGTTTTGTTTCACAAACCATGTAGTCATTTTTATCTCCATAGTACATTTGTTCCGTTATGTCAATTGCTAAGTCAACTTTTCGTTTGAATGGCTTATGTTTAGTTGCTGATTTGATTAAAACATCAAATGCTTTTATGAATAACTTTTCAACATAATCTACATCAAGTTTCTTGATGTGATGGATAACTGTGTTTGATGCAGGAGTATTTTCTTTTAATAATTCAAAAGTTTTAGATCCATTGTTAGTAAAATCATGGTTCATTGCAACATAGGTTAATAAGTCAAGAAAATCTTCTTCAGAATAATTAGAGTTATGATGCATCTTTAAATCTATCAAAGGATATATCTGTTTCTTGAGAAGTTTTGTAATCTTTCTTATTTCTTTAGACTTCAGATTATGAAAAGATTTATTAAATTCCTTTGTTTTACTTTCTTTATTGGGGTTCATTCCGGACTCCATGCCAGGAGAGATATTCTTTAAGCGGAGTTTCTCTTCTGGTTTATATTATTTAGTTATATATTATACTATAAGGTTAACTAATATTTAAATATTATTGTAGCGAAGAATAGAAAAGTTTATATATTAACCAAATAGGTTAAGTATTATGATAGATCCGCTCCCAAAATGGATTATGAAGCACTACTCTAAATTATGGACTAAATTCAAAGATAAACAGTTTACTCACCAAGAAGCAGACAATTTGTTGAAAATTACTAATACAAGCATAGTTTTGTCTAGGTTGAAGAAGTTTGGTTGGTTAGAATTGGCTCTTAACCCAAATGATTCTAGAAAAAGATTATATAAACTAAAAGATCCTTTAAAAGCAGTTAAAGAGATTGGACAATAATATTTATTTTTTAGCCATCTCCCATAGTGAATTGAAATATTGTTTGAAACTTTTCATTACTTCCTTATTGGTTATTCTAATTACTAATGGGTTTTCAACCAAGATAATAATACAAGTTTTATCTTTATAAATCATGACTTCAGTGGGCGTAGAATGGGACATAAATTTTAATTTATATCTATCAGAATTCATCATAAATTCAATTCTTTTAGAATTTCTGAGATTTTCATTATAAATTATGTTTGTAATTATTCCTCTTTCAGCTCTTGCGCGGGAATATTTTGGAAAAAATATTTCAGCTTGTTTAGTATTCTTTCCAAGGCCCGCCCCAAAAATATAATTTCTATCTCCGAATTTACATTCTTCTAATAGATCTTCAAATATGGTTTTCATTCCTTTCCATCCCTGAAAAACTTCTATGTTTACTGAAGTTTCTGTTTTTTTAAATTGTGTTAAGAGAATTGGGAGCATTTCTTTAACTATCTTTTTTTCAGATTCTAGTTCTTTTTCTTTTTGGTCAATAAAATTAAGAATATGTTTAGGATTCGCAGGACTAAAATGGGCCACTCCATTTTTTTCCACTTTTGAAATAATGCCTTTTTCTAAAAGTCGATTAGTAATGTCATATATATTTGAGGGAGAAACTTCTGCTTTTTTTGCCAGATTTGTTTTTGTGGTTTCTCCGAGTTCTAAAAGTGCCTTATAAACTTTGATTTCTCCATCAGTAAGTCCTATCTTTTTTAACTCTTTCAATGTCATAAAAATAGGTATAAACTGGATTATTTAAGCTTTTTGATTGTAGTCTTGTTAAGGAACACCCTCCTTTAAATAAGCATGATTGCTCCCTTATTATAATACTCTATTTTACATAAAATAACAATAAGAGTAATAAAACAATGGAAATAAATATAGAAGAATGGCGTAGAATGTCCAAAGTAATGGTCCATAATTTTAGTGGCCCTCTCTCTTTTAGGGTAAATGGTCCCCTTTCAGAAGGTTGTATGGCTCAATTTGATTTAAGTGAATTTTTAGTTGAAGAAAAAGATGGCACTTATTTAATCATTAACTACACATTGGCAGATTTTGGAAAGCGAAGAATTGGAAAAGAATTAATTGATAATGTTGATGAAAGAGGAGTTGCAATGAAAGTTGCCTATACTGCTGCGAGAGAGAAAGGATTAAAGCTCTCTGACCTATATGGAATTAGATACTCAGAAGAGCTTATTCAAAGATTAGAGAAAGATGAATAAATATTGAAAATGGAAGAAATATCTATAAATGAAAATAATAATGTTTATAAAGAAATAGAATCTAATATGGATATTAGAGGTGTAAATGTGAATTATGTTATCCTGAATGGAAAATTAACAAAAAAAGAGGAAGCAAATATTTCGGTATTTAATAAAGCAATGTTCTTTAACTTTGCTGTTTATGATTCTATGAAAGTTGTCAAAGGAGAATCCTTTTTTCCTGAATTTCATGTTGATAGGTTAATTGAATCGGCAAAGATTATCAAATTAGAACACAAGTTTACCAAAGAAGAAGTACTACAATGGATTGAAATGCTCATCGAAAAAAATAATTTACATGATGCTATGATTAGGTTTCTTCTTCTCGGTGCTGGCGGACCACAAGAAGAGCCACAGTTGTTCCTATTTCCAGTGGGATTAACTTTTTATCGAAGTGGAGATTATAACAGAGGAGTAAAAGCAATAACTTTTCATGGGGAAAGACCAATCCCACAATCTAAATCAAAAGATTTATTAATTAATTTTATGGCTTTACGTGAAGCAATACACCAGGATGCGAAAGATGCTTTATTAGTTGATTCAGGTGGATGTATTCGCGAGGGTACAAGAACAAATTTCTTCGCAGTGAAAAATGGGAAAATATATACTGCTCCCCTAACCGAAGTTTTAGAAGGAGTTACTAGAAAAATAGTGATTAAGTTAGCAAAAGAAAATAATATTGAAGTTATTGAAAAGAAAATCAAAGTAAGTAAATTAAAGGAGTATGATGAATTCTTTTTCACTAGTACCAGTATGAATGTTTTGCCAATTGCTCAAATTGATGATTATGAAATACCAGGTAATGTTGGCACCACCACTAAGAAATTGATTAAATTATTCAAAAATTACTATCGTAAGGAGGTTTTTCAAGATGAAAACGCAGAATAAAGAAAAACTTGTTCCAAAATATTGGTATAATATTGTTCCATTTTTAACTAAGAAAGGCTGGCAAGTTCCCCCCCAATTAGATTCTAAAACATTGAAACCAATGAAAGTTTCTACACTTTCTAGAACTTTAGTCAAGGAACTTGCCAAACAAGAATTGAATGCTGCCGAATATATGAAAAAAGAAAAAATTCTAATTCCAAAAGGGATCATAAAATTATATAAAAAATATCGCCCCACCCCATTAGTAAGGGCAAGAGGTCTAGAGAAACATTTGAAATTAAAGAACGTAAAAATTTATTATAAAAGAGAAGATGCAAGTGAAATAGGTAGTTACAAATTAAATTCTGCTTATGTTCAGGCTTATTATGCAAAAAAAGAAGGAGTACATATTTTTGTGGGAGATACTGGCCCAGGTAATTGGGGGATGGGGATGGCTCTGGCCTGTAAGGAATTGGGTCTTAAGGCCATAATTTACATGGAAGAGAAAAATTACAAAGAAAAAATCAGAAAAGTTAGAGTGATGGAGAAACTTGGGGCAATAGTTAAACCGATAAAAACAAAACAAGGAACTATCGCGGCAAGTATTAGTGAAGCTATGAAACTAGTAAATGAACATCCTAAAAATAAATTAAGTCTCGGTTGTTTAACCGCTTATTCTGCATTACACAATACAGTTATTGGTTTAGAATTAAAGAAACAATTGGAAGAAAAGAAAATTCATCCAGATGCCTTGATGAGTGTTGTTGGTGGAGGAAGCAGTTTTTCTGGATTTATTTTTCCATTTATTGAAAGTCATGAAGGTAAGACCGAATTTATTGCAATAGAATCGGCTAGTGTTCCTAGCTTTACCAAGGGCAAATATAGATATGAAAATCCAGATTTCTTAGGTTTAATGCCACGATCTAAAATGTATACCTTGGGAGTTAAATTTATTCCTAAGAACTTAGGTGCAAGCGGATTAAATTATCATGGAAAAAATCCTTTACTTTCTCTTTTGGTAAATAAGGGGGTAGTAAAAGCAATATCTTACACCCATAATGAAGTAGATAAGTTGCAAAAGCTTTTTCAGAAAATAGAAGGAATAAAACCGGCAGCCGAAGCTTGTTATGCAATTAAAGGGGCAATTGAGAAGGCCAAGGAATGGAATGGTCAATATAAAACAATTGTTTTTTGTCTTACTGGCAATGATGAAGAATTAAATATTTATAAGGACTGAAAATGTGTGGTATAAATGGAATCATTAATTTTTCTTTTCCAATTGAGAGTTCTTTAAAGATAGTAAACTCTATGAATCAGTTTTTAGATCACAGAGGTCCTGATGACAAGGGAACTTTTGTTTCTAAGAATAAAAATGTGGTTTTTGGCCATGCTAGGTTAAGTATTGTTGATGTAAAAAGAGGTCATCAGCCGATTATTGTAAATCATAAAGGGAATGAGTACGCAATCACTTTTAATGGAGAAATTTATAACCATAATGAATTAAGAAAGGGGCTGCGTAAGGAAGGCTATAAATTTAAAACCCATTCTGATACGGAAGTAATTTTAAAATCTTATATTGAATGGGGATATAAATGTGTTAAGAAATTTGTAGGAGCTTTTGCTTTTGCAATTTATGATGGAAAGAAAAATATAGTTTTTATGGCTCGTGACAGGACTGGGATAAAACCGTACTATTATTCATTGTTAGAGGATGGAACTTTATTATTTAGTTCTGAACCTAAGGGAATTTTGGGACATCCTGGTTTTAAGAAAGAACCTGATAATACAACAATTGCTGATTATTTTTTGGGAATGCTTACTTTTGCTGGGGGAAATGCTGGTCTGGATAAATCTTTCTTTAAGGGAATTAATGGATTTAACCCTGGAACGTATGCCATTTTTAGTAAGAATGGTTTAAATATTAAAGAATATTGGGATATTCCCATTTTTACAAAACAACTAGATACGAAAAGAAAGGATTTTGTCAAATATTTAGGAGAAGAAGTTGAAGAAGCAATTAAAATCAGACTGCCAGATGAAGTTAAGTTTGGAACAGCTTTAAGTGGAGGATTAGATTCTACTATAATCACTGCAGTTGCTGATGAAAATTTTGATGGAAAATTCATTTCTTCATCTATTAAATTCAAAGGAGATACAAAAAATCCTGATTTTGAACACGCACAAATTTTTGCAAAACAGAGAGGTATCAAGTTGCTTACTCCAAATCTAACTGCTGAGAAAATGATTTCTGACATTGACTTTATGATTGAGGCTATGGATGAACCACACGACACAATAAGGCAACTTGGGATGTTAGCAAATTATAGGACATTACATAAAGCCGGTTGCAAGGTTGTTTTAACTGGAGAAGGTGCAGACGAATTTAATTTAGGATATTATCACAAATTTCCCGGATTGAAATTAGATAAAGAGCAGTGCAGTACTTCAAAGAAATTTAGAGCATTATGGAAAAAGAGAGTCCCCCATTGTAGCCAGTATTTTACTAAAGATTTTTTAGATTCAATTAATTTTGAAAAAGTGATTGATTATAATGTTTCTAATTATTATGATAAATGTAAGAGTAAGAACCCTATAGAAAGAATGCAGTACTTTTATGCTAAGAAATTCTTAAAATTTCTGCAGGATGCTAATGATAGGTGTAGTATGATAAATTCTGTAGAAGCAAGACTTCCTTTCTGCGATCATAAGGTAATCAAAATCGCTTTAGAAGTTCCTATGTGGGAGAATTTGAAAGGAGGAACTGAAAAATTTGTTTTACGTGAAGCGTTTAAAAATAAGATTCCTAAAGAAATTTATGAAAGGAGAAAGGCTCCATTGCCTGCAAATGAAGAAATGAAATTGCATAAGTTAGTGGCAAAAGAATTAGATAAGAATATCAAACATGCCTCCTCTGGAGTTTGGTCTATCTTAAATAAGGAGTATATTAAACAGCTGAACAACCTATTTAAAAACAGAATAAAAGAATTAGAGAATCATTTAGGAAAGGGAAAAGGGGGAGAATACTTGACTGCTTGGCTACCAATTAATCAAGAAGTAGAAATTAGAACTAATCATGTTTTTAGTGTTCTTACATTTATTAGATGGTATCAGATGAACTTTGCTTAGATAACCCCTTAAGAATTATCTTTGGAACTTATCTTCCTTAGATTCATTTAAAATTTACTTTGCGATCTACTGGTGTTAGGCAAATTAAGATCTATCGTACTCACAAGAACCTGTTTCAGGATTATGATATTCGCAAGGGAAACATTCTTCCATTGAAACTTCAGCACCTTGCAGAGGACAATCAACAAATTGATCACTAAGTTCAGCACCAGAATTATGTTTGCCTCTACCTCCATGATCTCTGTGAGGTAGTTCTGACAAAGATCTATTCATAAAATAGCTATCCATTTTCTAAACGAAATCAATCCCAAGCTCTTCCTCAATCTCTTTCTTCTTCTTGTCGTCTCTCTTCTTATTGCTTGGACCAATTATTTGAGGACTAGTAACACCAGTTATAATCAACATAACCCTCAATGTCTTATCCAAATCTTCAGAAATCTGAGCTCCCCAGATGATTCTTGCATCTTCAGCTAATTTTGCACCAATATCATCAACAACTTCCTTAGCTTCAGCCAATGTTAAATCAGATCCACCAATGACATTAATCAAAGCACCACTAGCACCAGACACATCAACATCAAGTAAAGGATTATTTACAGCTTTATCAACTGCTTCCGCAGCCCTATGCTCAGTATCAGACTCACCAATACCAATCATAGCTACACCACCTTTTCCCATTATAGTTCTAATATCAGCAAAATCCAAGTTAACTAATCCAGCTTTAGTGACCAACTCAGCTATTCCTTTAACAGCATTAGTCAAAATCTCATCAGCAACTTTAAATGCAGTATGTAATGGCAAATCAGGAGCCAACTCCAACAATTTCTCGTTAGGAATCACAATCAAAGTATCAACAATGGATTCCAATTTCTCCAATCCATAAATTGCATTCTGATATCTCCTATTTCCTTCCATCTGGAATGGCAAGGTGACAATGGCGACAGTTAATGCACCCAATTTTTTAGCCAAATCGGCCACAATTGGAACACTGCCTGTGCCAGTACCTCCACCCAAACCGCAAGTAATAAACACCATATCTGAGCCTTTTATCACATCTCTGAGCTCATGTTCACTTTCTCTGGCAGCCTCTTCACCAACTTGAGGGATACTTCCTGCTCCCAAACCACCAGTTATTTCTTTTCCAATCAAAACCTTCATAGAAGCATTACAATAAAGCAAATCTTGGGCATCTGTATTTATAGCTATAGTTTCTGCCCCAGTTATCCCAACTTCACTTATTCGATTAATCGTATTATTACCAGCACCACCGGCACCAATCACCTTGATCCTTGCTCTCTGCTTTGCGAGAATTTCTTCTAGCTCTTCATCAATATTACTCAACTTTCTCGGACTAGGCTCGGAAGTAGACTCTTCCTGCAAATTAACGTTCCTAATGATAGAATCCATTTATAACACCTTTATTGGTTTGCCAGGAGAAATGCTCAATAACTTTTAAATTTATTTATTCTCGAGTGGTTACTTCTTTTCTTCATCTGAAATGCTAAGCTTTTTAAGCCCTTTAACAAGCCTTTTAAGCCTTTCAGCGAATACTTTTTGAATTTCTTCAGGAATACTAATTTTTGTCTTAATTTTAACATCCCCTTCCTTATAATCCACCGAAAACATATCTTTCTTCAAACCAAGTTCAATTTCGAGAATAGAAATTATTTGTTCTTTCTTATCTTCAACTTTTCTTATAGCCTTAACATCATATACTAAATCCCTACCTGCTAAAGGATGATTAAAATCAACAACAACCCTACCACCAGTAACGCTCCTTACAATACCAATCATTCCGTCAGCATTTATTTGTAGGCCCGGAAAAGGATTCATATCTTGTTTCTTAAAAATAGACATAGAAACAGTACGAATTAACTTGGGGTCTTTCTTACCAAAAGCGTCTTTCAGTCCAATATCGAATGTGTATTCTTTACCAACGTCTTTTTCTCTAAGATTACTGTCCAAACCTTTCAAAATATGATGATTTCCAATACAAACAATTCTAGGACCATAACTAGCTTTAGTAGAATGTATCCCCTCGCTTTTAGCAACTTTCTCAACAGTAGTATCAAACACTCTGCCATTAGCTTTTACTTTACCAGTATATTCTATTTCAATAAAGTCGCCTTCCTTTATCAATACCATAAACTGCGAGAAACAAATCTACTTTTAAATGTTGCTAATTTATTTTTTATTCATAAATCAAATATTCACTAGTTAAGATTTGCTCCATCGTTGAGATGTTCCAGATAATCCATGCACCTCTCAGATAAATCACCATAAGATGCAGTTCCATTACTAAGCGAATCTCTAAATGAAGGGTTATATTCTAAGTATTGTTTATGTATATCGTATAAAAAATATTCAGATCTCGCATTCACAACATCTGATGTTTCTTTCCAATCGTTAAATAAATCCATATACGAAACTTTTCCATCTCTAAGTGAATCTCTCAGGGAAAGACTATCTTCCAGATGTTTTTGAAATAATCTATCTAAATATATCCCATCCTCTACTAATTGAGTTTCAGATTCAATTAACTGAAGTCTAGCTTCTCTTTTTTCAGCCAGATAAGTATCTTGTCTATGGGGAGAGCTAAGAGCATAAACACAGAAACTAGTAAAAGCTATAGGTATAAACAATAAACCAAGAGAAACTATCCAATCATTTTTGGAGAATTTATTATAGTTTCCCCTAGTTTTTCCTTTAAGTTTCATTTTATTCTCCAAACCTTCTTTCTCTCATTTCTAAGAATTTTTCATTCCACTCTGAAAAATAAGGAGAACTATTAGTAAGAGTGTCTTCACCAACTGCATTTATTACAATAACATCATCTAGAGATCCATTACAACCATCGTCTCTGAAAATGACCCTGCACCTATGATTTGCATCATTCGCATTGAATCCAAAACCCTTTTCATCTACATACATATGACCATCTGAGTTCAATGTAACTTCGCTTGGCAATATTTCTGAAGGTGAAGGAATTCCTTTATTTTCCAATCTAGCACAATACTCGCAACCAACAACAATACCTGCAAAAAGAGAAGTTGTAATTGCCACATTCCTTATTTTCTTATAATCAATTTTCATTTTTACTCCTTATTGTTACTCCAAGATAGCAAAAGGGCAACATTTAAATATTGGTTGTCACATGTTATGACTACTATGAACGCAGAAGAATTGATAGAATTGGGATTCAACAAAAATGAAGCTAAAGTATATCTATCACTAATAAAGTTCAGAGAATCAGACGCACACAGAATAATTCAAGATACAAAATTCCATAAAAACATAGTGTATGATAATCTAGACAAATTAATAGAAAAAGGATTAGTAACTTATATCTTAAAAGAAGGAAAAAAAATATTCAAAATTGCTTCTCCAAACATGCTAATAGAACTCTTCAACGAAAAAGAAAAAGAAATTCAAGAGAAGAAAGAAAAAGCCAAGAAGATCGCAGAAGAAATAAATAAATTATCAAAACAAGTCAGATACAAACAAGAAGCAAACATTTATAGGGGGATTAAGGGAATAAAGTCTTTCTACAAGGAAACCTTGGAAGGAAAAGATTATGTAGTCTTTGGTGCCCCCAAAAGATCTCTTGAGACAATGGGGGAAACTTTCTGGAAAAATTATAATTTAAAAAGAATTGAGAAAAAAATCAAAGTAAGAATGATATTCAATCCTTCAATTAAAAGTTATGGAAAAACAATAGTAAACAAGTTAACTCTAGTAAAGTATTTTGATAATGATTTTGAACCTTTAACAGAAACACATATTCAAGAAGACAAAGTTGGAATCATAGTTTGGACTGAAGAACCAATTTTATTTTTAATTAGAGACAAAAATGTTGCCAATAGTTATTTAAAATTCTTTGAAAATATGTGGAAAATAGCAAAAAGGTAATAGACAATATTTTAGAAAAACTTAAAAACAAACTAGCTCCATGAATTATCAATGGATAAAAAGATAGCACAGGTGTCTGGTCTGAAAGTTGGTGGTTTTGTTATTTTTGATGGTAAAGCTTGCAAAATAACAGATATGCAAATATCAAAGACTGGAAAACATGGTCATGCAAAAGCAAGGATATCTGCAGTCGGAATAATAGACGGATCAAAAACAATAAAAGTTTACCCTGGCCATGATAAAGTTGAAGTACCAATAATAGAAAAAGAAGGTGCACAGATACTTTCAATTCAAGGTGACTCGGCAAACGTAATGGACACAAAAACATACGAAACGTTTGATTTAAAAATACCTAGCGACCTGAAAGGAACAGTAAAAGAAGGGGATACAATAACTTACTGGATAATTATTGGACAAAAAGTAATGATGAAGGGAAGATAAGATGGCAAAATTTGAAGAAGCACAAAACAGATTATTCAAAAATGTATTTGTATGCAAGAGATGTAAGTCTAAACAGAGAGCAAACATTATAAAAGTACTTCAAGGAAAAGTTTTATGTAGAAAATGTGGGGGAAAAGCTCTAAGACCTAAGAGAAAATCTAAATGAGCCTTTATAGTTTTTTCCTACTTAATGTGGATTATACTTTACTAATCATACTTGGTTTAGTTCTAACAGTGTTCTTATTAATTAAAAGAAAAAAAGTTGAGTTACACAAATTATTGTTTCCACTTATTTACTTAATTATGTACAAAACAAAATGGGGACTTAAATCAATGGATAAGTTCGCCAAAAAAATATCTAAAAGAACAAAAAATATTCTAACTTATACTTCAATTACAACTGGTTTTATTGGAATGGCATTCATTCTTGTTACATTTTTACAATCGGTTTATAGATATTTCTTCATTGAAAGAGATATGGTTGTTGCACCATTACTTCCAGGGGCAACAATACCTGGTTTACCAAAATTAAGTTTCTTACATTGGATAATTGCCATTTTTATTCTTGCAGCAGTGCATGAATTTTCACATGGTTTATTCGCCAGAATGCACGGAATAAAAGTTAAATCTTCAGGATTTGCTTTCTTTGGAATTTTATTACCAATCATACCTGCAGCATTTGTTGAGCCAGATGAAAAGCAGATGGTAAAAGCATCAAAGAAAAAACAATTAGCAGTTCTATCTGCAGGAACATTTGCCAATTTCATAACGGCGTTTGTGTTCTTCATAATTCTAATGTTCGTAATGTCTCCATTAGCAGGGATGGCTATAGCTGGTCAGCAAGGAGTTGTAGTTGGAGCAGTTGATGATGGTGGCCCGGCAGAGATGGGAGGGTTACCTACAGGAGAAAGAATATTAGATATCAACGGACAAGAAATAAATAATTTAGAAGAGTTTTTCTTGATATTGAATTCTACAGTAGCATATGAAAAAATAGATGTGCGGACCGATCAAGGAGAATATACAATCACATTGGGAGAACATCCACAAGGGGAAGAAAGAGGATATATTGGATTACAACTAACACCAGTTCTAGGTTGGTCTGGCAAGTTAATAATTTGGCTAAACATTCTAGTTTACTGGTTGTTCTTAACTAATCTAATGGTAGGATTAATTAATTTACTTCCTATGGGCATGGTTGATGGTGGAAGGATGTTTTACTTAGCTTTACTAACTTTCATTAAGAAAGAGAAAACAGCGAATAAAATATTTGGAGCAGTAAGCATAATCTTGTTATTACTACTGCTTGTGTTCTTGATACCTGCACTTTACAATTACTTCACTGCACCATTTATTAAGTAAAAATGTTAGTTGACGTGCATGCACATATGGACTTTGATGAATTCGAGAAAGATTTATCAAAAGTAATAGAAAGGGCAAAGAAAAACAATTTTGTGGCCATAATTTCTAATGGAATAAACTTAGAGAGTAATAAAAAAGTTTTAGAGTTATCAAAGAAATATCCGATAATAAAACCTGCTTTTGGATTTTATCCTGTTGCAGCAGAAAAAAGTTCTAAAGGAAAAATAGATGAAACTTTAAAATTCATAGAAGAAAGTAATCCTATAGCGATTGGAGAAGTTGGTTTAGATTTACGCTCAGGAAAAAAATTAGAAAAACAAAAAGAAGTTCTAAAAAAATTAATTCAAATTGCAAATAAAAAAGATATTCCAATAATTGTTCATTCTTGGAAAGCAGAAAAAGAAGCAATAGAATTATTAGAAGAAAATAATGCAAAAAAAGTTTTACTACATTGCTTTTTTGGAAACAAAGAGTTAACAGAAAGGGCAGTCAATAACGGTTGGATGTTTTCTGTTCCAACTTCAGTAGTTAAAACTAAAACATTGAAGAAATTAGTGAAGAGAGTTCCACTTAATAGAATACTAACTGAAACAGATGCACCACTTCTTTCTCCATATGAAGATAATAAAATAAACGAACCTTCTTTCATAAAAGAATCAATAAAAAAGATAGCAGAAATAAAAGGAATTACAGAAGAAGAATTAGAAAAGGCAATTTATGAAAATTACCAAAGATTTTTCAAACATTAAATATCATCCCAGTCTGACCAGGATTAACAATTAAAGAACTATCAATATAATCTTTCTTTCTAAAATTCTCATGCAAGTGACCAACAAAAACAACAAGAGGTTTTAACTTCTTAATTACTTTATTCACAGACTTATTTCCTATGTGTCCATAGATTGGCATTGGATCCAATTTAGTTCCATATGGTGGTTGGTGAATAACTAAAATTACTTTTTTACAAGTTGTATCTTGCTTTAACATAAAGTCTTCCATATCTTTAGTTCTCTGATCAAAACCTTCCCCACCATAACCAATAAACATATACTCGTTTAACTCAAAAACTTTCCTATGAATAAACTTCAAATCCTTACGTTTAGAACAAAGAACCTTAAGTTCAATTTCATCATCATGATTTCCATGAACTAGAACAACAGTTTTATTTAATGAATCTAAGAATTTAACCATACCTTCCATGTCTAAACCAAAAAAAGTTAGATCTCCAGCAAAGACTACAACATCTGGATTATGTTTCTTTACCTTGTCCTTGATTATCAGAGTCTGTTTTTTATTTGACTCAATATCTGTAAATGCTAATATTTTCATAGAATAAAAGAAAAATATGGTTTTTTAAAACTTTAGATTTGAGGATTTTCATCCTCATCTAATTCAAGTGTCTCCATTTTACCCCCTAAGCAGATGCGCACACACATTTAGTAGCTTCAGTCACCATTAACCAGTATTCGGATTCTTTGTCCCGTTCATCAAAATTTTCCCATTGCATATAACTTTTCTTTCCAAACATCATCATCTTACCTCCAAAGACAGAAATGTGAAACTTCTTTTATATAGCTCACGCACGTCCATGTCAACGTGTCAAGAACTAATTATTGCTGGGAAAAATTCCCATTTCCATCATTTTCAAAATAATATAGTCGAGCTAAATACTTACTCCTGTCTTCTACACCAACAACAAGATCCAGATCGCCATCACCATCAAAATCAGCGCTTGTTATGGCCATGGAAGACTGAACCCTCATCGGAATCTCAGCAAAATATTCCGTTGTTAATTCTTGTCCAGAAACTGGTTCTCCATAATCAGTAGATTCAGCATAATTTTGATTACAACCAGCCAAACTCGCAAGTCCGGAAGATAGCATAATTCCATTTAAAATTAATTTCTGATATAATTTCATAAAAATGGAAACTGAGAAAAACTTATAAAACTTCTGTTTATGTTACCACCTTAGAATTAACATCAATAATCAGTCAACTTCTTCCCATAATTAACAATGGTAGAACCCTCCCTTTTATCGCCAAAGAATATCATACTATTCTTCTTTAATTCATCAATCTTACGATGAAAATGTCTATAAGACAACTCCAAACCACCAACGTCATAAAGTTCCTTAACAGTCTTACCGGAATGATTTTTAACTAACTCCAAGATTACCCTCTCATCCTCACCAAAGTCTGAAGAGTTTTTAATCTTAAAACCTTCCAACTTAGAAATAGCAATATCTGAATGTTCACACAATATCTGTCTAGAAGCCTTACTCTCAGCACTATTCCCTGCTTCTTTCAAAAGAAACAAACCAGCACGAACATCTTTCATTTCAGCAGCCCTATCGATAATAGAATTCATAGCTTCAGCATCCCAAATACCATCAAAGAAAGCAAACTTTATTCTTTCTCTTATAATATCTCTAGTTTCAACAGCACTATACTCTGGAAACTCCAAATGCTCAGGCATAAATCTAGAACGAATCCTTTGATCTAAATTAGAAATCCAACCTTTATCATTTGCAATTACAATTATACTTTTCTTTAACAAATCTTCACTAAGAGAATACAAAATATCAATTTCTTTAACTTTATCAACTTCATCTAAACAAATAGCAGTAGTTTTCTTATTCAAAATCTTAGAAACAACATCTAATAATTCATCAGTTCTTTTATTATGCGTCCACTTATACCCAATTTGTTCACAAATACTAACTAGAATTTTGTAACTTGTATCTTTCTTCCAACAGTTAACATAGATTGGAATGACATCACTAGTTTTTTCTTCAAGTTCTTTAAAGACATGTCTGACTGCAACAGTCTTTCCAATTCCTGGGGCTCCACAGATAAACAAATTCCTTCCATTTCTGTTATTAAACAAAGGAGCAATACACTCGGCAACATATTTCTGTTGATTTTCCCTATGTGGAAGCTCCTTAGGAATAAACTCAAAATCTAGAGCAAACTCATTCTTAAAGAGAGATTCGCTATCCTTCAGAACATCGTCAAAAACACCCATAAAAATGAAAACAGAAGTCAGGATTTAAAACTTTCTAAATTTCTTTAATACCTTCAGCAGTAGAAACAACCAATCTAAAACCAACACCAAGTTTAATTAAAGCACCAACCAATGCCATATGCTCCTTTCCAGAACCTGAAATAAAATTAACAGCAACTTCAGAACCTTTTACTTTATCTTTCAAAGAACTTTGTATTTGATCTCTAAGCTTTTCATAATCATCATTTGCATTTACAACAATAAGTTCGGTTTTCTCATTAGCAGTAAAATTCTCTTTACCAAAATCATTAGTAAGCAAAAGAACCTTCTCAAACTCATCCTTAGAAATTAAACCAGCAATATGTCCCCAAGTTCCTTTTCCTGTTGATAAAAAAGCTATTAGTTCCGTCATAAATCGAAAAAACCAAATCCACTTTTTAAAGATTTATATTCAATAAAACCAAATTAGCCTCCATAAAATCAAAAACTATATAAACTTCCTGATTAAAAGTTTTAAGTATGCCAAAAACAATATCAAGAGATACACCACTTTCTGAGATTACTTTAAGAAAATATGAAAAACCTTATTCAACAACGAAGAGAGAACTAACAAGAAAACTATGTCTTTCCGTTGGACTTTTACAACCTGGAGATTCAAGAGATGTAGTAGTTGACATTCTTCAAGTTCTATTAACATCAAGAAAAAGAAAACAACTTCTAACTTCAGAAGAAATCAAAGATAGAGTAATAACACAAAGAAAGAAACAAAAACTTCCATTAAACGGAATCGCATCTTCAAACATAAGAAGACAATTAAAAAGATTAAAAGACATGTATTTAATTGAAAATATAAAAAATCAATACAGAGTTACAGAATTTGAGAATATGTCAGTTATATTTGACAAACAAATAAGAGAATTCTACTTAAAAAATATTTTAGAAAGAGTACACGATTATTTCAAAGAAATAAATTAAGTAGGACTCAAAAAGAAATCCCACTGTTTTTCATCAAGTAACTGTTCCAATTCACCATCGTCATCAATCAAGAATCCTTCAAACCAATTATCTTCAATACTTTCAACTTGCAATTCTATATATCTATCATAACTTATTGCTAAAGCTACAGCAAATAGAATCATCAGCAACACAATCACATGAGATGTTTTCATTTTAAAATAGGGAGGCTGGCCCTAAAAATAAAATGGGCCAACCAAGAGTGATAGTTAAGCGTTTTTAATTTCCTCAACGGTTATACCTCTTTCATTAAATCCTGCCAACAAATCCCTAAGAGCTTCTCTAGATTGGACTAAGTATCCCCTTGCACTATCTAGATATGTTTTAGACTCTTCAGCGTTATCAGTTAACCTAGACTTTTCATAATTTTCCTCGGCTGAATTAATCAACCCACTAAATTTATTATGAATATCAGAAAGTTCATCAGAAGTTGACAAACCATCTAAGTCACCAATAACTCTTGAGGTTTTTTCCTTAATGAGTTCGGCATTATCTATAAAGTTACCATACCTTCCAGAACGAACATGTTCCTGATAACCTAAGAGATCTTCTTTCATCGCAGAAATCCACAATTTATACTTTGTAATAATATCTTTCAATTCTTGCTCAGTTGAAGCATCCTTAATCATTACAGCAAAATTGTCAAGATCTTGAAGTGTAGCATCTATCCTTTCAATCCTTTCTGAGTTATCTGTAGTGGTTGGTTGAATATTATCTTTGGCACTCTGTAATTTATCCATTACCAACATAATGTGGTTTAAGATATGTTCTCTAACATCTTCCATTAAGAAATCTTCAGTTGCAACCTGTGCAGGATTAACCACAACAGCTTCAACTTCTTTAACATTTATTGGGCAATCTTCTTTATTTTCTTCAAGACATCCATTATACATTTGTTGGTATTCTCTCAATCTTTTACCAGATTCATCATAGCTCTTCCTAATCTGTAATTTTTCATCTTCTCCAAGACCTTCAAGATACTTAGATTGACTCATCACAGCGTTTCCAGTAAACCTTCCTGCTATGTTTCTCCAACCAGACTTTATCTTAATCCAAAACATGTCCGTTCTAGATAATCTGGAACTTACTCTCTCATTAGCAAGTGTGTTTGGATCTTCAGGCTTTTCATCTAAACCTCCAGGAATTTCTCTTATCTGTTCAATATCATCAGGAAATTCAGCTGTTCTTAATATCTCATCTTGATTTGAAGTACCATGATTAGCACTTACAATACCACCTAAACTTCCAACCATGAATAGTGAAATTATCATTAAAGCAAATAGTTTGTTCATTTTTATCTTACCTCCTCGTAAAAATCTCATACAGTTAAATGGGTAGTTTTCTTTTTAAAGAAACTTTTTTCCTACGCTTCACGAAGCTTTAGAAAGCTTTAAGTCGAATTCAATAGTTTTAAAAACGAAAAAACAAGAAAATAAACTATGAATATAAAACCACTAATATTGCTAGTAATATTGTTTATCATACCAAGTATAAGTGCAGCAACAATACATGGAACAATATATGACACAGGATTCAATATCTTAGAAGGGGTCCTAATAACAATAAATACAGTTCCAGAACAAGCAATAGTATCAATAGATGGAGAATACGACTTAGAAGTAGCTCCTGGAGAATATACAATAATTTTTGAATACTATGATGGTGTAGATTTAACATACAACTCTGAAGAAAATATTTCTATAATCGATAATGGAGATTATCTAAGAGATGTAATTCTATTTCCAGTTTTAGAAGATGAATTCCCCGAGATAGAAGATCCATATGGGGAAGAAGAGGATTCTTGGTGGTTAGTTGGTATGATCTTAGCAATAGTAGCAGTAGCCTATGTATACTTAAGATATTTTAGAAAAAAAGAAACAAAAACGGAATTAGATGAAGATGATGCGGAAAAAGTAATAGATTTCATAAAAAAAGAAAATGGAAGGGTAACTCAAAAACAAATCAGAAAAAGCATGGCATTATCTGAAGCAAAAGCAAGTCTAATAGTTACCGAATTAGAACATAAAGGAATTGTAACAAGAATAAAGAAAGGTAGAGCGAATGTAATAATTCTAAATAAAAAATAATTAAGCACTAAGTTGAACGTATAACAAAGAAGAAATTACATAAAACATAAGCAAAGTATAAACAACAGTTAAGAAAAACCAAATCCAGAATTTCCAGTCATCAATTGCCCTAGTTTTCTTTCCAACATGATGTTTAATATTAGTTATCAGATTCAATAACAGAAACAAAGGAACTCCGACAGACAAAATAACCACATAAATAATAAAATAAGAATAAACTAAACCCAAACTAATTTTATACAAAACAAAAATACCTAAAGCAAGAAAGATACTCCAATACCAAACCCACCACCATCTAAATGGCTTTTCCTCTTTTTTCATAAATAAAACAAAAAAAACAATAATTTAAAACTTTCTATTTGATTTAAGATAATAGACTATCCCAGCAATTAAAACAAAAAGACCAACCAACAACAAGACATTACTACCAACTGGACTTTTAGATGGTTTATCTGCAACAGAATAATCCTTTAAAGAAACAATAGCATGCTCAGAAATAACAGAAAATTCAACTTTTTTCTTAACAGCATTCTTATAATTTGAACTAGAAACAAGGATTGGTATTGAATTATATCCTATTTCATTGGCGGAAACAGATGCAACATTATCACTAAAACTTAAATAACTATCAACATCTAGCAAATTAGAATTTCCATCATCAACTTGGATATAAACAGTTTCTCCCTGTAAAAATACTTTCTTAGGAACATCACAATTTCTGTCTTCACAAGTCTTAATAAAAATTTCCAAGACTGGTTTTGTATCAATTACAAATTCTCTACTCTCAACTAACTCAACTGGAGATTTTATTCCAATACTAGCAATACAATTTCCAGGTCTAATTCTATCACTAACAATAAAATCCACATAATGTCCCGAAAACAATTCACCTTCTCCTAAACTAATAGTTTCTTCAATCAAATAAGCAACAGGATTACCAACACACATAATTGAAGGAGTATATGTTACTTCCAAATTTTCGTCAGAACTTATCGTATAATCAAAAGATAATCTTTCTCCATCTATAAAGGAATTCTTAACACTAATATCAACATTTAAAGCAAAAACATTTGGAATTAAAAAAGCCAAAATACAAATTCCAATTATTATTTTTTTATTCATGGCCAATCCTCAATATTTACAAATAAAATACAATAAATATCTTGCATGTCTATAAATCCATCCCCATCATTATCAATACCATCATCACATTCAGGGGAGTGTTCTGCAGTATCAAAAGGATTAATACAATCTAAATCTGCAGGATAGTCTACAAATCCATCCCCATCATTATCAATACCATCATCACAATCAGGATTCTCTATCCAAGAGGAACTATTATGACATCCAGTATCATCAGGATAGTCTACAAATCCATCCCCATCATTATCAATATCATCATAACATTCTGGATTTTCACTACGCCACGCGGGAGCAATACAATCTAAATCTGCAGGATAGTCTATAAACCCATCCCCATCATTATCAATACCATCATCACATTCAGGGGGGTGTTCTGCAGTATCAAAAGGATTAATACAATCTAAATCTGCAGGATAGTCTATAAACCCATCCCCATCATTATCAATACCATCATCACATTCAGGGGGGTGTTCTGCAGTATCAAAAGGAGAAAAACAATCTGAATCTTCTTCCCAATCTATATCTCCATCTCCATCATTATCAATACCATCATCACACTCTGGACCCTCATTGTCTCTCCATGAAGTATCAGAACAAGAAAAATCTTCTTCCCAATCTATATCTCCATCCCCATCATTATCAATACCATCATCACACTCTGGACCCTCGTTATTTCCGGAAATGGAAATGCAGCCGGAATCTCCAGGATAATCAATATCCCCATCCCCATCATTATCAATACCATCATTACATTCAACGAAAGATTCCTCCAGGGTTTCATTCAGGGTTTCATTCAAATCAAAAGGATGAGAGCATGTAAGTTCTTCATAAAAATCTATAAACCCATCCCCATCATTATCAATACCATCATTACATTCATTAAACATACTATTTTCTTGATCTGCCACATTCTTGAATTCTAAAGTGGGATCTCCTAAAAAGTTATAATTGAAGGTTTTTGTATCAAACAATTTTGTAATTTTTCCAATACTTTGATAGTTATTGGGCAAAGATAAGGCTTGAATATATTTATCATAGTGATTCATTTCATTACCCCAAGCCAAACCAACAGCACCATAATAACCAACAGAACCTTTTCTCAAGAAATTATGACTCATAGTGTACAACCCTGGTTCAATAGCTCCACCTTCCCAAAAATTACCAGTGCTACAAGCAGCAGTTATAACAATTGGTAATTGCAAAGAAGGTATTTGACTTGTCTCAAAAACTTCGGCCCATGCACTAACAAAACCATGATCATCAAAACTTATTATTTGCTTATTCAAAAACATATTTATTTCTTCATCAGAAAACCAATCACTAGGATTTTCACTTTCTCTATCACAACCAACACCTTGAATATGGGAAGAACATTCAGCACCATAACCAAGATTTGAATAATAATCTTTTATCAATTTAGCTAAATATGCAGGATCATCACCATGACATTCAGTACCTATACTAAAAATGGAATAATAATTCGAATCATAGATATTATCCATTAAATCAGTATAAAACAAGCTTCTCGCAACATAAGAGCTAACATCAGAACTAGAAATCCCATAAATTCTCCCCTCATACAAATTATAATCCAAAAATCTCCACCCAGAAGGAGATATTGTAGCTATGGTAGATAAACTAGTAGAATAAATCTTATCTACAGGAATTCTAAGTTGATTATTGTACGGTAAGCACCCAGTAAAAACAGAATCAGGTATTGCCTTAGGACTAGCAACAATAGTCAAATATTCTGCATCATTATCAAAGAATTCTAACATAATTTCTTCAACAAAAACATTAGTAGCTTCAGCATTAGCAGTAATCAGTGGAACACCATTACAATCTGGATTCATGGGACTTATAGGAATATCATCAAAAATAAGCAACTCATGTTTTCCAGCAGCTAAAAAAGGAGCAACCAAACTATTCTTTCCAAAAACATCAACAATCGGGCTTCCAGCCTTATCAGTCCAATAAATAGTCTCCATCCCAACTCCATTAATATCTCTTGGATTAACCATCAATAACTTATCAGTATTAGTAACATCAATATACTCCTTTTGCAACTCCTCAAAACCAAATGATTCACAATTACGGGCAGTATCTGGACAATCAACATTACCAACTAAAACAACCCTTTTATTATCAAAAACAGTTGGTGGAATATGCGGCTCAACATTTCCAGGTTTTGTACTTGGAATATCTATTGCAATCCTTCCAGTAATAATCACCCCACTACCCACACCAGGAAAATCATAAATAGAATTTTCAACAACAAGAGGAGCATCAATCAAACTGGCATAAGTGGAAGCCATCAAGGCCTTCTCATAATCATCTTCAACATAAACAACGTAATTATATTCAGACCAATAATTAAGATAATCCTCTGGATAAATTCTCTCAATTTCATATGAACTTAATCCTGCACCAAAAGGTTCCTCAGAGATCAACAAATTATCAAATTCCAGAGGAGTATTCCCTACCAAAGTAATCATATCTGGCTCATACATTTGTAAAAAATGAATTATAGAATCAGCATCAAAACCATTCACAGTTATTCTATCTTCATTGTTATAAACAAAAGTATCACCTAAACACTTCCAATTTGGAGTTTCAGGATCATGATCAGTTATTAAAAATTTCAAATACCTAACGTTCACTAAATCAAAAACTTCTTGATTCCAACCAAAATCAAATCTTCCACTAACTAAACCATCATAAGTTTCCCCATCTAAAGAATAAAGAACATCATAATCATACAAATCACAGGTTTGATGCATTCTTATTTCATCTATTTCTCTTATTTCTCCCAAATCAATAACAACCCATCCATCTCCACTACTACCACTATTCCACCTTGTGTCAATTCTTTCATCAACAATATAATCTGCAATTTGATCTTCTACTTCACTAGAAACTTCAACATCAGCCAAATAAGCATAATTCCTTAAAATCTCGGTTCCAGATTCATCGTGCAAAACCAATGTAGGATACTTCTTTATATCACCAACTTGAGTCCAAGTAGTAACCGGAACTAAACCCAAAACATCTTTCCAATCTTTGTCGGTAATAATAAATACATTTTTCTCAGAATACATATCGAAGTTTTTATTGATAGTTGAATGACTCAAATCTTTAGCAAAAACTGGTAAAACTAAAACCAATAATATTAGAATTACAAAAAATATCTCTTTTTTCATACATAAAACCAGAATTTAGAATATAAAAATTTAACGCTATTTATTTAGGCAATATTTACACCACTTTAAGTGCCATTTTGAGCTCTTTGATAACATTTAAATATCTTACAAAATATAGCAATATTGGAGGTAATCCATATGGGAAAAAAAGTTGTTGGAAAAATATCAAACTATTTTGATAAAATAGGGGTTGCAGTGGTAGATTTGGAAGGCACAATTAAGGTGGGGGACCAGTTAACAATTGGAGATGGTGAAGGATCATTCTCACAAGCAGTAAATTCTATGCAGATAGAGCATGAAAACGTTGAAATAGCTAAAAAAGGCCAATCAATCGGTATGAAGCTCGATAAAAATGTAAAGAAAGGTTGGAAAGTTTACAAAGAATAATAAACTTCTTTTCCTTTTTCTAAAATTAGTTTAAATCCTCTAATTATTTTTCCATACCAAGGGACATTATCAACAGCAATTGGTTTTAATTCTTCTAAACTATGACCATTACCATACTCATCATCGTAATCAAATTTAAAAATTAATTTATTTGTTAAAAAATATTTACCAACAACACTAGCTTCAATAGTAACAGTTTCATCATTTTTATTAATATTAAACGAACGAGAACTACCCAATTTTAATTTCAAATTATCAACCTTTGCTTTTGAACTCAAAGTAAACTTAACAACAAATTCTTCATTATAATCAACTTTTTTAGGATAGCTTATATCAGAGACAGACAAATCTGGTTCATCTAACAAACTTATCTTAACAAAAGAATACAATTCAATATCACTATTTTTAGCAGAAAAAACTAAGTTACTCGAATCAGGAATAATTTCAAAATCAATTTCTTCAGATTGATCAACAGATAAACTAATAGATTTACAATCATCCTTAAAACAAATATTCAATCCATTTATACCACCAGCACCAGTATTTTTTAC
>Ga0233431_1001405_pt1 | contig 42020 bp, 31 predicted proteins | sample SI_118_April2016_FD_179867 | JGI IMG/M metagenome (GOLD analysis project Ga0233431, IMG submission 179867) | Seawater microbial communities from Saanich Inlet, British Columbia, Canada - SI_118_April2016_200_MG | ecosystem: Environmental > Aquatic > Marine > Inlet | place: Canada: British... | reverse complement strand
ATATATCGTAGTGGTGTTCAAGGAATGAAACTTTTTGCATATTAGGAATATGTGACTAGTTTTATGACACAGGAAACCGCTATGAGATGAAGTAAAACCTTTAAGTTATTTATTTATGCTTCCTAATTATGTTTTAAATAGAATTATTTCCTGGATAAGGAATTTTTATACTTTGTATCATGAGGTTAATAGTGCCAAAAAAAATCTTTTTTTTCTTTACTTTTCTTCTATGTTTTTCGATAGCTTCATCGTTAAGTGCCCGTCAATATTTCAATCCAATTAATTACGAATCATATCAGGGATATAATGGTGCCGGAGCGTTTGTAGAAAATTCAACTTATGCAGGTGATGTTACTGGATATCTTCTTGGAATAGGAGTTGGTATTGTTGTTTCAGAACCATTTAGACTTTTTAATTATGATTATTTTGCTGATGATATTGCGACTGATATTATAAGTGGTTGTACTAAGGGGCTTGGAGCAACTTTTGGCGGACCATCTTATTTTTGTCGTTGGATATTTTATGGAACGCCAAAGATCGTAGCAGCAAAGCCTCAAAATATTATTGTTAATCCAAAATTATTGACTGCTAAAGAAAAAAATGAAGATGGTAGAGATGCTGTAACTAAGAATATTGATTCTAGAATTAAGTTAAATAAAGTTGATAGGACTCATCCGGTAAATGAAACAAAAACTGTAGCTGCCAAGCCTAAAAAACCTACAAATGTAGAAAATGAGATTAAAATAACGAAGAAAAAACCAAAGCTGACGGAAAGAGAAAAACAGATTATTGCTGAGCATGAAAAGGTTGATAAAAAGGTGTCTGCTTTAGATATGACTAAAAAAGAAAAAGAAAATTTGGGGCTTCTACCTACACCCGAATCTAAAGTGGATAAAATGGTTGGGAAAAGAATTAGCACATTGGGAAAAAATAATACAGAAGCTGCTGAAGAAGGAAAACTCGAAGATACTCAACCAGCCAGTTGGAATACTCCTGAATTACCTGATTGGGTTAAAAAGCAAATGGGAGAGTAATAATTATTTCAGATTTTAGATCTTAGAATTCAGATCTGAGATCCAATTTAAGTATAACTTCTGTTGAAAAGTTTACACACCAATGAAGACTGAAGTGAAATTTTAATAGATAGTTATTTCCCTTTAGAGTAAGTAAAAACAAATACTTCAAATTTCTGTTTTAAAAATCTTAAATCTGAATTCTAAGATCTAAAATTATAACCTAGTGTCAGGGTTTTCTAAAAAATCTTTATATGCTATTTTTAGGCCGTCGACTAATTTTGTTTTTGATTCCCAGCCTAATTTTTTTAGTTTTGATACATCCAGTAATTTGCGTGGAGTTCCATCAGGTTTTGATAAGTCGAGAATAATTTTACCTTTAAAACCAACTGTTTCTTTAATTAAAGCTGCCAGTTCTAAAATAGTACACTCTTTTCCTGAACCTATATTTATTACTTCTCCGATATCTTTCGAATCAATATTTTCCATAATAAAAATGCATGCCTGTGCTAGATCATCAGATAGAAGAAATTCTCTTTTAGGTGTACCTGTACCCCATATTTCAATTTCTTTTAAGTTGTTTGTTTTAGCTTTATGAAATCTTCGAATAAGCATTGGTATTACATGTGCTTTTTCTTTATGGTAGTTATCATTTATACCATATAAATTTGTAGGCATTGCACAAATAAAGTTAGTATTATGCTGTTTGTTCATTGCATTACATAATTTAATTCCGGCAATTTTTGCTATAGCATATGTTTCATTAGTTTTTTCTAGAGGTGATGTAAGAAGGTATTCTTCTTTGATAGGCTGAGGGGGTAGTTTAGGATAAATACAACTTGAACCGAGGAAAAGTAGTTTTGGGGTTCTGTATTTGTGGGCAGCTTCAATAATATTGTTCTGTATTTTTAAATTTTCCAATAAAAAATCAACTGGGTATTTTACGTGTGCGTATATGCCGCCAACTTTAGCAGCAGTCAAAATTACCCAAGAAGGTTTTTCTTTTTTAAAATATTGAAAAACTTTATCAGTATCAGTTAAGTCTAACTCAGAACTTGTCTGGTATATAATATTGCTATATCCAGTATTGTTTAAATGTTTTAGAATAGCAGTTCCTGCTAAACCTCTATGACCTGCTAAATATACTTTTAAAGTTTTATCAATATTATTCATTATTATCCTTTTGGGTGCTTATAAATTCTCAACTAATTCTTTGTGTAGCGCTAGCTGAGCGTCTTCAAATTTTTCTCTTTTTACCATAAACTGCATATTTACCTGACGTAAACACTGATCAAGAGCAAGTATATTAATATGTGATTCAGCTAATGCATTCGCCGCTCTGGAAAGAAAGCCAGGGATTGCCATATTACTGCCGATTACACAAACTATTCCAACTTTATATACAGTAACATGTGCTTTTGGAAAAAACTGTTTAATTTCGTTTATGAGCTTATCTATATTTTTAGATTTTTCTCCTATGTAATGAGTTATAGTATTAGCATTTGTATTTTTAGTTATATAACTGATTTTGTTTTCTGCAAAGAATTTTAACAGTTTGTAGTCGTACCCTATTTCTCCTACCATTTGTGAATCAAACACTTCCATTGCTAAAATGTCATCGCGTCCACATATCATATCTACTTTAGGAACCGGAGAAATATATCCACGGCTTATTAATGTTCCAGGATGATTTGGCTCGAATGCATTTTTAATACGAATTGGAATGTCTTCAAGTTCCATTTCTTTTGATGCGTGGGAATGAATAGCTTCCATGTCCATATCTGCAAGCTGGTCTGCTATATCAAAGTTTGTATTACCAATAACTTTGACTTTATCAGCACCGAATAAAACAGGATCACCTGTGCAGAGATGATATTCTTTGTGTATTATGCCCTCTTTTGCTTTTGTCACAACAGCTAATTTGCTGAAAGTTATTTCAGAATATCCTCTGTCAAAATGTCGCATCATTCCTTCTGTGCATTTTGCATATCCTGTAACAATTGGCAGTTCATTTTCTAATTGAATGTCCTCAAATGCTCTTCTTATTACTTCATTTATTGGATATGTTTTAGTTTCTCTCCAGCCGGTTAAATCGACAAAACGTGCATTGATGCCATTAGCCTGGAGTATTAAAACTGAGTTAAAAGCACTATGTGCTTCACCGAGAGCACTTAAAAATTCTCTACTTGCCGGTAGAAAATCTTTAGGTACAAGGTGTCCATAAGATCTTAATCTTAGCAGGTCATTTAAGCAGTTTTTGCTGCCGTCTATTCTCTCATTTACGAAAGTATTAGCTTTTTTACAGTCCAATCCGATACTTTCAAAAGATTCATTTATTGAAATCATTTTTGCTCTGGTATCTTCAAGAAGGTCAACCCATTTATTATCAAAATTTGCAAATGAAGAATATACTCCTGGGGCTCCTGTTTTTTTATGCTCAAGAAGCATATTTGTAATACCGCCGTAAGCTGATACAACAAAAACTCTATTATATAATTCTTCAGGTGAGCGGTCGCCTATAATTATATTATTCATAAGCTCGTTAAAACGAGACATTGATGTTCCACCAATTTTTTCAATCGTATGTTTACCAGGCATTTTTAAATGTCCTCAATTCTTATTAGTTTAATTTTTTCTTTTGTTTCTGTTAAATTCTGCATTTTATCCAATGCTTTTAACATATTTATTTCATGAGTATGATGTGTAATAATCACAATAGGTACAAATTCAGAGGAAGCTTCTTTTTCACGCTGCAAAATAGATGATATGCTAATATTTTCATCACCTAATATTTTGGAAATATTTGCTATAACTCCAGGTTTTTCAGAAACTTGAATGCGGATATAATATCTTGATTCAATGTTTTTCATTGACATCAGAGAATTAAATTGTTTTGCCGATCTAAATGCAGGAATACGGCGGTTTGAATTTTTTTCAATATTGAGAGCTACATCAATAATATCAGCAACAACAGCACTTGAAGTTGCTTTCATCCCGGCACCCTGACCATAAAATAGAGTGGTTCCTACCGGATCACCTTCAATAAGTACACCATTATTTACATCGCTTATATTTGCCATGATAGTAGCACTTGGTATCATTGTAGGATGGACTCTTACTTCTATATTATTATGCTCTTTTTTAATAATACCCATTAATTTTACTCTATATCCAAGATCTTTAGCAAAATTAATATCCATCAAAGCTATATTTCTTATACCTTCGATATATATGTCATCCATACTGATTAGCTCGCCATAAGCAAGAGAAGCTAATATAGCAGTTTTATGAGCAGTATCGAAACCGTCTATGTCAAGCGAAGGATCAGCTTCTGCGTAACCAAGTTTTGAAGCCTTATTTAATGCTTCACCGAAATCCTGGCTATCATTTTCCATTTTTGTTAAAATATAATTACAGGTTCCGTTAAGAATGCCCATAATCTTTTCTATTCTGTTTCCGGCTAAACCTTCCCGCAGGCTTTTTATTATAGGAATACCTCCGGCAACAGATGCTTCATAATAAACATCGGCTTTATATTTTTCTGCTACTTCAAAAATTTCTTTACCTTCTTCTGCAAGAAGTGCTTTATTTGCAGTAACAACTGATTTTCCTTTTTCTAAAACTGTTAATATTATTTTTTTAGCAACTTCAATGCCGCCTACAAGTTCTACAACAATATCAGATTCATCAATAAGTTTATCAGTATCAGTTGTTAAGATTCCGTCAGGCAGTGCTATATCGCGTGAAGTGGTTATATCAATATCTGAAATTTTGTGTAATTTAATTTTAACTCCAGTTCTTTTTTCCATTACAGATTGGTTTTCAAGCAGACATGATGCGACACCTGTTCCAACTGTACCAAAACCGATAATTCCAACTTTAACTTCTTTCACGCTTACTTCCTTCAAGTGATAATTTTTATTCGTATGAGTAATTAGTATTAAGAAATACTATAACAGTTATCCTTTTAAATATATAAAATAAATTTGATAAATCATTAAAAAATAGCTTAATAAACTGGTAAAATAATGAATTTTATATTAAATATGTATATAAGTATACTTATTCTTTAGTAATTTTATTTTTTAGGATTACATATACAACAAATTTAGGAAAAATATGTTATATCAAAAATTAGCTAAGTTTTTTGCTACAGATATCGGTATTGACCTTGGTACGGCTAATTGTCTTGTCTTTGTCAGAGATCATGGAATTCTTCTTTCAGAACCATCAGTTGTAGCAGTTACTGTAGGAGAACGTCGTGAAGTTGTAGCCGTAGGTGAAGAAGCTAAGAGAATGCTTGGTAGAACTCCGGGGCATATAAGAGCAATAAGACCTATGAAAGACGGTGTAATTGCTGATTTTGATATTACAGAAGAAATGCTTAGATATTTTATTCATAAGGCACTAAAAAAAGTAAACCAGAGAAGGAAAATACTGCATCCTAGAGTTTTGATTGCTGTTCCATCTGGAATAACAGAAGTAGAAACAAGAGCAGTTAAAGATAGCGCACAGAGAGCCGGAGCCGGAGAAATTTATCTTATAGAAGAACCAATGGCTGCTGCTATAGGTGTTGGATTGCCTGTTATGGAGCCATCAGGTAGTATGATTGTTGATATCGGTGGCGGTACAACTGAAGTTGCAGTAGTTTCCCTTTCCGGTATTGTTGAATCAAGAAGTATTAGAGTTGCCGGAGATGAAATGGATGCCGGAATTGTTCAGCATATGAAAAGAACTCATAATCTTCTAATAGGTGAAAGAACTGCTGAACAGATAAAAATAAGAATAGGATCCGCAAGTCAGGAAAATGATGAAGAAACAATAGATGTAAAAGGACGTGATTTAATATCAGGTCTTCCAAAAACTATATCTATTAACGGCGGTGAAGTTAGAAACTCACTACAGGAACCAATTACCAGTATTATAGAAGCTATCCGTTCAACTCTTGAACACTGTCCACCAGAATTAGCAGCAGACCTTATTGATCGCGGTGTAATGCTTGCCGGCGGTGGCGCTATGCTTAAGGATTTGGATAAATTAATTACAGAAGAAACAGGTCTTCCTGTATTTGTAGCTGACAATCCACTACAAGCTGTTGCTAACGGCACCGGTATTGTACTTCAGGAAATGGATGCAATGGCAAGAGCTCTAGCCGGTTCTTCTCCCGGTCGCAAAAGACGTTAATTGTTTCTATTTTAGAAACATTTTTATGTTTTAAGTCGTTAGTAGATAAAATTACTTTGAATATAAATAAGTTTAACTTGTTTTGGGCAGTTTAATATTCTTCCAGATATTTCCGTATTTGTATATTTTTATCGTTTCAGGTTTATCATGGTAACCTTTAACTATTAATATACTTATATCTTTAAACTCCTTGCAAATTTTTTCTGCAAATTTTTTCCCGCATATAAAAACAGAAGTAGATAATGCATCAGTCCATAAAGCACTTGGTGCAATTATTGTAGTTTCTGCCATATCTTTAATAGGGTATCCTGTAATTGGGCTGATGATATGAGTAAATCGTTTTCCGTCTAGAATAATATACTGTTCATAATCACCGCTTGTGGCAAGTGAAGCATTCAGAAGCTTTAAAGAACCATCCATTAGTTTTGACTTATTAAATGGATCTCTTATTCCTATTAAATAGTCTTTTTTGCCCGGAGGCGGATTAGGCAAACATCTAATGTTTCCGCCAAGATTAATTACACCTGATTTGATATTAAGATCTTTTATTGAATCATAAGCTAAATCAACAGCATAGCCTTTAGCTATACCGCCAAGATCAATTGACATACCGGGTTTTGTAAATTTAACACTGTGATTTTTGTAGCTAAAGATAACTTTATTTAAGCCGACTTTATCTAATGCATTATTTATTTCTGTTTGTGTAGGAATACTGTTTTGTTTTTTATAAAATCCCCATAGTTTCATTAGGGGGGTAACTGTTACATCAAATCTACCATCTGTAAGTTTATAAAAATATAGAGATTCAGTTAATGCTTTCCATAGCATTTTACTACATTTAAATGGTTTATAATATGCAGTCTTATTTAACTGATATAATTCATCATTTGGACTAAACCTACTGCATGACTGATTTACTTCAGTAAAAACTTTATGTATTCTTGTCATCGCAATATCAATATTTTTTTGAGAACCGTATAGAGAAATTTGAGCCCATGTTCCCATAATAGGATAAGTCCTAATTACGGGATTATTAGTTAACTTGCTAATAGTCTCTGTTTTTACTTCCTTATTAAAAACATTAATTATATGAAAAAGTCCAATAATCACTATGAGAATAGTGATTATAAATATGGGTATTTTTTTCTTGTTCATGATGTTTAAGCTTCTGACCATTGAAAATGTTTTTTACCGATTTTAGCTTACAGACAGCAAACCACTATCCCCTAGTCACCAGCCCCTATTCCCTAAATAGCTATTTCCTTTTATTCACTCTTGGCTTAAATTTTAAGTGAATTGGAAGGCCATGTAAATTGAAATTTTTTCTTAAATAATTTTTTAGATATGCCTGATAGTTTTTTGTGCACAATTTTGTGTCATTTACAAATAGGCAAAATAGCGGTGGTTTATTTGCCACCATAGTAGCATAAAATATTTTTAAAAATCTTGATTTTACGCAAGGAGGTGGATTGTATGTTATGGCATCAGATAAGACCTTGTTTACGGTAGATGTAGGAATTTTAATTTTATATTGTTCATTAACAACATAAATTTCATTCATAATGGCATTAAAATTATATCCGCTTATTGCACATGAATATACTATTGGCGCATAGGCAAGGAAAGGAAGTTTTCCACGAATTTCTTTTGTGATATCTTTTTGTTTAAGCCCTGAACAGGCGTCCCATTTATTTGCAACTATTATACACCCTTTTCCGCAATCACTGATGATTTTTCCTATATGTGCATCTTGAGATGTAGGACCATATTTATCAGCTTCTATAACAAGAATAACTATATCTGATCGTTCAATTGCTGTTTGGGCACGCATCACACTGAATATTTCTATAGCACTGTTAGCTTTGCCTCTTTTTCTTAAGCCGGCTGTATCTATTAAATTTGCAGGTATTAATTCGTCATTTACATTTAAATCTACAGGCAGGTCAATAGCATCTCTGGTAGTGCCGGCAATATCGCTTACAATTACTCGATTTTTACCTGTTAATTTATTTATAATCGATGATTTACCTACATTTGGTCTACCGACAACAGTTATTGCTAATCTTTTTTCTTCCGGAGGTTGCTTAGATTTCCATATATGTTTACTAATCGTTTCAGAAACACGTTTTAGCCCTCGTCTGTGGAGACATGAAACAGGAAGTATTTCTTCTATATTTAATCGTGCAAATTCTGTAAGATTTCCTTCCAGTTCACTATTATCTGTTTTATTTACTATTAGTATTATTTTCTTCCCTGATTCTCTAAGGGTAGTGGCAACTTCTTCATCCAGCGGGGTTACACCGGTAGTTACATCAACAACAAAAAGCAGTACATCTGCTGAATCAATTGCGACTTCTACCTGAGTGCAGATTTTTGCATCAAAGAAAGATGTTCTTTTTAGGGCTTTGGTTTTTCCCATACCTAGTCCACCGGTATCAATGAGCTGAAGATAATTCCCCTGTATTTTTACCGGAGCTATAATGTTATCTCTTGTTACTCCACTCTCTTCATGTACAATGGAAACTCTTTTTCCTATGATTGCATTAAATAGGGCAGATTTACCTACATTTGGCCTTCCAACGATAGCAACAGTAGGTGTTATTTCAAATTTATCATTTTTTTCTTTAAGTTTACAATTCTTCATAATCAGTTCTAACAGCTTAGATTAAATTTATATTATTGATTAGAATTTAACTCTATATGTACGTAGAATCAAGATGAATAACAAAGTGTTCTTTTGTTAGTTTGTGTTTTAGTAGCTATATTGTGATATAAAATATGAAAAAATAGCTAATTTGGGTCATGCTCTTTTTAATAATCCTCTTTTTATGCTATATTCTTTATGTAGATGTTTTTGAATGTAAAAATTTTAAGGAAGTTCGATGACAGAAGAGCGATTTATAACTTCTAGCTTAAATAAAAAAGATGCTAATATAGATGAGACGCTAAGACCGCAGTATTTTAATAAATTTCCCGGTCAGGTAAAAGTAAAAGACAGACTTGAGCTTTTTGTTCAGGCTGCAAGCGAAAGAGATGAACCGCTAGGGCATTTGCTTTTATCAGGACCGCCTGGTCTTGGAAAAACAACACTTGCTTATATTATTGCAAACGCAAAAGGTGCTAATATAAAATCCTCAAGCGGACCTGTAATTGAAAAACCCGGAGATTTAGCCGGACTGCTTACATCGCTTCAAGAAGGTGATATTTTATTTATAGATGAAATTCATCGACTTCAAATTGCCGTTGAAGAGTATTTATACAGTGCAATGGAAGATTTTTTTATCGATATAATGATTGACCAGGGCGCCGGAGCAAGATCCATTAGATTAAACCTCAAAAAATTTACATTGATTGGGGCTACTACACGAAAAGGTTTACTTTCCTCACCATTAAGATCAAGATTTGTTTTAAACTGTTTACTTGATTATTATCCACCTGAAGATCTGAAGCAAATTATAAAAAGATCATCTAAAATACTTAATATAGAATTAGATGAAGACGGTGCCCTTGAATTAGCCAGAAGAAGTCGAGGGACTCCTAGAATTGCAAATAATCTACTGAAATGGGCAAGAGATTATGCCCAGGTAAAAGCCGGTAATCGCATAACGAAGGATGTTGCATCTAAAGCACTGGATATGCTGGATATTGATGAGAACGGTCTTGATGAAATGGATAAGAGAATTTTAGATGCATTAGTTTTTAGATTTAACGGTGGACCTGTCGGCATAAAAAATATTGCTGTTGCTGTTGGGGAAGAAGTTGGAACTATTGAAGAAGTATATGAGCCGTTTTTAATTCAGGAAGGTTATATGATGAGAACAAGGCAGGGAAGAACTGCTACTGCAAAAACAATAAAATTAATAGGTAAAAATAGTGATAAAATAGGCGAATTCGGAGATATCCAACCTGATTTATTATAATAATATTTAATATAACATAATTGAGGATTAATAGATGAAAACATGGGTAAGAAACCTTTTAGAGTTACAAACAGCTGATCTTAGAACAAAAAGAATGAATAAAAGGCTGAAAGAAATTCCATATGAAAAAAAAGAAGTTCTTGATAGTTTAGGATTAGAAAAAGATAGAGTAACTAAAGCAAAGGAACAAATAAAAACTACAGAAGTTGAGATAAGAAATGTAAAATCAAAAGTGCTTGAAATTCAGGCAAAAATTGAAAATTTACAGAGTAAATCTGCAATGGTAAAGAAAAACGATGAATATAAAGCATTAATGAATGAAATAGCATCACAAAAATCCTTTATCAGCGGTCTTGAAACTAAAGAATTAAAATATTATGAACAGCTTGATTCAGATAAAAAAGAGTTAGAATCTGCTGAAAAATCATTAAGAAATATGGAGGTTGAAGCTGAAGAAAGTGTAGAAGAGTTAGACGAAATGGCAATAAGTTTAAAAGCTGAAATGGAAAAAGCTTTGAAAAATAGAAAAGAACTATTTAAAAAAGTTGATTCTACAATATTGCCTATGTATTCAAGATTGATAAAAAAAGATGGTGAACCATTAACAAAAATACATAACAGTACATGCGGCTGTTGTCACCTAAAATTAACGCCACAGACAATAACTGACTCTAAAAAAGGTCAAATGACAAGTTGTGATACTTGTGGACATTTAATATATTATCCTGATTCTGAATAAGTTTATAATATCGGAATTTGCTCGAAAGGACTTAATATTCAAGGTTGTTGTTAAAAGGTGTAATTTTCAACATGATAACTTTATAACTCACACGAAGTGTGATAACTTGAAGCAGAGAATATAGAATGGAAAAGATTGATAATTGGCTAAAAAAAGAGCACATTATAGCGAATACAGAGCTGAATAGTAAATATGAAGTTCTTCAGGCAATCTCTTCTCATATTTTTAAATTATATCAGTTTAAAAATATTACTGAAAATGATATTCTTGCCAGGCTTATGGCGAGAGAAAAACTTGGAACTACAGGCTTTGGAGAAGGCATTGCCATTCCTCATTGTAGAATAAAGGGTATTCGTGACTTTATGGTTGGCATTGTTACTTTGCCTAATGGGGTAAATTTTGAATCTGAAGATGGCAAAAAAGTTAAATTGATTGTTTACATCATTGCACCTGAATCGGATTCAGATAATCATATTAGGCTGTTATCATCAATCTCACGTGTTTGTAAAGTTTCTGCCGCTGTAGATGATATGATTAATGCGAAAGATGCTCTGGCATTGAGAGATGCCTTTTTCAGCCATTTAAAAAGTGAACAGCATATTAGAGAAAATAGTAAGAAAAGCCTATTTCATATCATAGTCGGGAATAAAGACATTTTTACTGAGATTCTTCAAATATTTACGGCTATTAATACTTCATCAGTTACTGTTGTTGAATCGAGGCAACCTCATGAATTTTTGACGAAAATTCCATTATTTATGGGGTTTTGGGATGATATTGATACTAGTGCGTGGCAAATTATTGTAGCTACAGTAGATAAGGCATTGGTTAATGAGACAATTCGAAAAATAGAGTCTATAACAGGTGATCTTAATAATCGAAATGACATACTGGTAGCTGTACAGGAATTATATTATACAGCCGGTTCAATTAAAGCTTGATAAAATCAAATACCAGAAAGGAAACGAATGAAGTTAGATACAAGAACATTCCTGAAATATTTTATATGTTTTTCTTTCTTTAATGTTTTATTTATCGGATGTGTGTTTGGGCAGGCAGCAAAAAAAGATATTAAACAGTTTGATGTACATTTAGTTCCTTCCAGCTCAATAACTGCTCAAATAAAATCTTTTAATGCATTATTAGAGAAAAAAGGTATTTTAAAGAAATATGATATCACACCTTTTTTAGTAAATCATCCCGTGCACCTCACTCTTTATCTGACAGATTTTAATAGTAAAAATCTACCTGAAATTGGAAAAAATATCTTATCAATAGCTAATAAGAATAATAAATTCACACTAAGAACTTCAGGAATAGTGGCATCTAAAAGTGGTTTTGTTCTTTTAAATGTGGATAACGGGAAAAATAAAAACGGCAAATTAAATAATCTTCAATTACTTTCAAATCAAGTTATTTCTTTACTCAAAAAATATAGGGATAAAAATGCTATTATGCCTGGATGGGTAAAGTACTATCCTTTAAAAATAAACTCATTTGAAAAATATGGTAGTCCCAATGCTTTTAGCCAATTTAATCCTCATTTCAGCATCCTTGCTGTGTCTTTAAAGAATAAAACTCTTAAAGCCTCATTTATTAAAGATATGAATCAGGCAATAAAAGAATTTAAATTTAAGCCGGTAAAAGCAACAATAACTGCAATAGGTATTGGTGAAGTAAATAAGGATGGACAAATTATTAAGGAAATCAAAACTTTATCTTTAAAGTAATTCTTTAGTTTATTTAACCCACTTGGGCATTCTTGCCCAAAATAGGTTCTTATGAAGTTTAAAGACCAATTAATTTTTTTCTTTTTACCTTTCTATCTCGAAATATTTTAGGCACAAAAAAAATGGCTTTGTTAGAAAACAAAGCCATTTAATATATTCGTTAGATTATCCTTCGAATTTTAATACCGGTGTTCTTGCAGCAAGAGTTTCATCAAGCCTCTTAACTGGTAGAGTAACTGGACATTTAGTGATTTCTTCAGGATTTTCTTTTGCTAATTCTGCCAATTCAATCATGGCATTAATAAACTTATCAATTTCTTCCTTACTTTCTGTTTCAGTAGGTTCAATCATCAAAGATTCATGAACAATTAGCGGGAAGTATATTGTTGGAGGATGGAATCCTCTGTCAAGCAATCCTTTTGCCAGATCAAGTGCAGTAACACCATTTTTTGCTTGAATATCAGCAGAGAATAAGCATTCATGCATACAGTATCTATCAAATGCTTCCTTGTAATAAGGACGAAGTTTAATTCTGATATAGTTTGCATTTAATACAGCATTTTCAGAAATTCTAAGTAATCCTTCTTTACCAATAGTTAAAAGATAGGCATAGGCTCTTAGAATAATGCCGAAGTTTCCATAGAAAGGTGCAATATAACCAATACTTTCAGGATAATCGTATTCAAGAGTATATGTTCCATCAGGACGTTTTGATACACGCGAAACAGGAAGATAAGGAACAAGGTTTTCTCCTACACCAACAGGTCCTGAACCTGGACCGCCACCACCGTGAGGAGTAGCAAATGTTTTATGCAGATTAAAATGCATAACATCAAAACCTAAATCTCCAGGACGAACTCTGCCAAGAATTGAATTAAAGTTGGCACCGTCACAGTAAACTAATCCACCAATTTCATGTACTAAACGACATATTTCTGAAGAATTAGGATCAAATAAGCTTAATGTGCTTGGAGCTGTTAGCATTAATCCGGCAACATCAGGTCCTAAAGCTGCTTTCAATGCTTCAAGGTCAACATCACCATTTTCGTCGGAAGGTATTTCTCTGCATGTAAAACCTGCAACTGCGGCGCTGGCAGGGTTTGTGCCGTGTGCTGCATCAGGAATAAGCATGATTTTTCTTTTATGATCATTTCTTGCTTCATGGTAAGCAGCAATCATCATAACTCCGGTCAGTTCTCCATGTGCTCCAGCCATTGGCTGCATTGTACACTGAGCAAAACCTGCAATATTGGAAAGCATGCGCTCTGTTTCATAAATAACTTCAAGTGCACCCTGTGTTAAAGAACCTCCATGTCTTAATTGCGGAAGCAATGGATGAATACTTGAAAATCCTTCCATAGCAGCAATTTGTTCATGAAATTTAGGATTATATTTCATTGTGCATGAACCAAGTGGATAAAAGTTAGTATCAATACCAACATTTAACTGACTTAATAATGTATAATGACGAACTAAATCCATTTCAGAAACTTCCGGTAAATCGGCAGATTCTTCTCTCATTAAATTTTCAGGAATAGCACTAGCTTCTGGAACGTCAAAATCAGGTAGTGATGAACCTGTTCTGCCTTCTCTACTAATCTCATATATTAATTCCATAATGCAGCCTCCAATGCGGTAGCCAAGCCTTTAATTTCTTCTTTTGTGCGTTTTTCTGTAACAGAAATAAGCAGTTGATTTTCTCTTTCGCTGTAATAGCTGCTGAGAGGGAATCCTGCGGCATAGCCTTTATCGATTAATTTTTGTACAATTTCAGAAGAATCACATGGTAATTCAACGACAAACTCATTAAAGAAAGGATTGTTTCCTACAGCTTTAACGCCTTTTATCTCTGTAATAACTTCTTTAGCATAAATTGCTTTAGCTGCACATAATTTAGCTACATGTCTGAGTCCTTCTTTTCCTACAGCTGACATATAAATAATAGCTGATAATAAACATAAGCTTTCATTTGAACATATATTTGACATAGCATCTTCACGACGAATATGTTGTTCTCTTGTTTGTAATGTAAGAACAAAACCTCTTTTACCGTCTTTGTCGACTGTCTCACCGCAAATACGACCAGGCATTTTACGCATACATTTTTTTGTAACAGCCATTATTCCAAGATATGGTCCACCGAAACTTAAAGGAATTCCGAGAGATTGTCCTTCAGCTGTAACTATATCAAATCCCATTTCTCCAGGAGTTTTTAATAACGCAAGTGAAGTTGGATACGTTGAGCAAATAGCGAGAGCCTTTTTGCTATGGATTTTTTCTATTACTTCTGTCCAGTCTTCAATTGTACTGAAGAAGTTAGGATATTGAACGATTAAACATGCTGTTTTATCGTTTACAGCTTCAAGAAGAGCTTTTGGATTTGATGAAACTTCGTCTTCTGGTACTTCTACAAGTTCAACATTTAAATTTGAACTATAGCAATGTATCATTTTTCTGAAGATAGGAGAAACACAACCAGAAATTACTGCTCTTCTTTTGCGTGTCATTCTTACTGCTAGCATCATTGCTTCAAACAGTGCAGTTCCACCGTCATAAAGTGATGCATTTGAAACGTCCATACCTGTCAAACGGCAAATAGCTGTCTGGTATTCATATATTGACTGTAATGTTCCTTGTGAAGCTTCAGGCTGATAAGGAGTATAAGCTGTTTGAAACTCTCCTCTAGTGATTAATGCCGGTACAACTGCAGGAATATGATGATCATAATATCCTGCGCCAACAAAGTTGACGAGATGAGAATGATTTTTTTCTGCTAAATTTTGTGTGTGCTGCAGAACTTCTAATTCAGATTTGCCTTTTGGCATATAATTGAATTCTGGTTGCGGACAATGAACTTCGGCTTTAGACCATAAGTCATCCATGTCCCTGCAGCCAATAGCATCCAACATTGCTTTTCTATCAGCATCTGTATTGGCTATATAAGGCATAATTTACCTCTTTATTAATATATTAATATTATTTTAATTGAGCTGCCGAATTTTATAAACTTGCTATGTAAGCTTTATAGTCTGCTTCGCTCATTAAATCTGCTAATTGTGCTTCATCTACTCCATTAACTTTACAGATCCAGCCTCTATCTTCAGGTGATTCATTGATTAATTGAGGATTATCTTCTAATTCTTCATTAGCGGCTGTGATTGTTCCGGCTACAGGAGAAAATACGTCTGTTGCAGCTTTAACTGATTCAACAACAGTTAAAACTTCACCAATTGTAGCATCATCGTCTACTTCAGGTAGTTCAACAAAAGTGATATCACCTAATTCTTTTGCTGCATAGCCTGTAATTCCTATAGCTGCTTCTGAACCTTCTAAATTTACCCATTCGTGCTCTTTTGTGAATTTTTTCATTGGATTCTTCCTTTTATTTTTTTATTTCAGTTATTTTAATAATTTGTTTAACAAATTTTCATTCTTACTGTGCCTTCTTTGTAGAAAGGAGGTGCTACAACAATTCCTGGAAGTATTTTTTTCCCTACTTTAAGAAAGGTTTTATCGCCAACTTCCAGTTTATGTTCAGGCTGAACATAAGATAGAACTACAGCTTTTGCCAATAGTGGTGAGAACATTCCGGAAGTAATAGTTCCAATTTCTGTACCGTCTTCCAGGACAACTTTGTCACCATGTCTGGCAGCTCTGCGTCCTTCTAATACAATCGAAGTTAGAACTTTTGTTACTTTAGCAGGATCTTTAAGAATTTGTTCTGCAATAAATCCCTGTCTATTTTCGAGTTTCATTATTGGAGAAAATCCAGCTTCTACAGGTGTTGTATCTTCATCCATTTCATGACCGTATAAAGGATATCCAACTTCAAGCCTTAAAGTATCTCTTGCACCAAGTCCGGCAGGTTTAACTTCAGGGAAAGATAATAGGTGATCCCATAATTCTCCGATTTTATCTGCATCAGTATAAAATTCAAAACCTAATTCGCCAGTATAGCCGGTTCTGCTTAAAAGAGTAGGTATTCCTTTAACTGTTGTTCTGATCCATTTGTAGCCTTTTGGAAGTTCAGCAAGGTCAAATCCTAGCTTTGTCATTATTTTAGCAGCCATTGGACCTTGTAGGTCAATTTTTCCTGTTTCATTTGATTTGTCTATAAATTCGATAGTATTAGGAAGTAATTCTTTAATTCTTGCTGCATCGCTATCAATAGTTCCGGCATTTACAACCAGCATAAATTCTTCATCATCCATTCTATAGATAAGAAGGTCATCCATTACTGTTCCTTTATCTGAAAGAAGGAAGTTGTATCTGGCAACTCCATTTTTCTGACTGGCTACTGCTCTAGGAAAAGCTTTATCAAGAGCTTCTGCTACATTAGGGCCTTTTACAATAAATTCACCCATATGGCATGTATCAAAAATTGAAACATTTTTTCTGGTGTGGTGATGTTCTGCTAAAATACCGTCTGAATACTGAACTGGCATATCCCATCCGCCGAATGGAACCATTTTAGCGCCAAGAGTAACATGTTTGTCATGAAGGGGAGTTACTTTTAGATCTTCCATAATAAATCGTCCTGTTATTAATAATTAGTTTGATTAATTTTATTTATTGCAAAGTTAACTATAATGTTAGCTGATTTTAAAGGAACTGTTTTAGCAAAAGAGCTGAATTAAATATATGTTTTTCAAGCTGAATTTCAAACTTATACAATTAATAAAGATTAAAATATTTTCAAAAAATAATCTTAAATATGCTAATTAAATGTTAAATTATTTTTTTATTACTAAAAGGCAATAATATGCATAAGATGTTATTGAAGTCTTAGTTATAGAATTAGTAATGATGTGATTTTTAGCGGAATTATATAAAACACAAAAAAGGCGTTCAATGAACGCCTTGATAAACTACTAATTTATATAGTAAATATTATTGTTGTAGATCCTGCATTGTAAAATCATCACCTTTAGGGTCAAGGAAGAATATTCCGGCGAGAAAGTCAAACAGTTCAAAAGGATGTACTTCAGCATCTACTTCTACAAATGCTGCAAGTTCAGCACCAATGGAAAACATATCTTTCGGACCTTTCCAGAAATTATAAACACTATTATTAATAGAAGGAATTCCTTTATAATGTTCAAAATAAGTTTGGACATCTCTAGTTGATTCATACATTTCCATGTTTGCAGCAGTAAGCATTAGAAAACTGCCATCCCATCCTGATTGTAAGCCGGCACCATATTGTCTGTTGTAACCTTTAATGAGTTTTGCACTGCCGCCAAGACCACCACCGAGAGCTACGTATCTTGTTGCCCATAGTTTAGCTCTTATTGTAGGACCGAAACCAAGAGAAACATCGAATATATCAGCTAAATCAACGAGTCTATTTGGGAAATAAAGAGCAAGTCTATCGCCCCATGTTTCATTTTTGTGAAACCAGTTATCTGCATCATGCTTGTCTAATTGATCTGTTGCAAGATTATCAGCATTAGTAATCATACCTGTAAATAAAAATAGAAAAGTGAAGGTTAATGCTATTAATTTTTTTCTCATGTTTTTCCTTTCAATCCTTTTTTGAAGTTTTAAATAGCATTGTGTTTAAATGCCTGATCTTTTAACCACTCTTGTGTGATATCAGCATTATAAGGTAATAGGCATTTTAGAGTCAAGATGAAAAAACTTTTTTTTTAGATTATTAATTGCTTTTATTTGATAAAATTTGAGTTTAAGGCATCTTAATTGAGAACTTATCGGGATGTAGCGCAGTCTGGTTAGCGCGTTTGACTGGGGGTCAAAAGGTCGGAAGTTCGAATCTTCTCATCCCGACCAGTTTTCTATCTTTTTAGCTTCTGCTCTAGAAAATCTAAAAAGGATATATAAAAATAAAGAATTTTGAATTACTCAAGAGTCATTATGTAGGACGCAAAGATTAATAAAGTAGATTCTATTCTAGTAGAAAAACTTAATAAATATTCAAGTATGTTAGGCTGTATTAAAAGATAATTTTTATACAGTCTATTTTTTTTGTGAGTGTTTTTCTATACTTAATTTAATGTTTTTAGTAGATAATCCTAGACAAATGAAAATTATACAGGACAAAATAAGAAATTGGCAACCTAACATTGTTATATGAATTTTTAAATATACAGGCCAATATAAAATTATAAATATGAAATCAATTAATGATAATGGCAAAAATACAGATATGGCTTTCTTTAAATTTATTCTCATTGTACATAAGAATTTTTTTAGGAATAAATATAATAGCCCCAATAAACATAGAAAAAGAATAAGATTAAGATCAAATACTAGATTGCGAAAGCTGTATTTATAATATTTTGAAAGGTATGAAATGTCGGATAAATGTTCTAGAATTTTAGGAGTGTGCAGTATTAAAATACTTAAGAAACAGTTACAGATAATAGATATTACTGATAGTGTTATTAAATATTTTTTCTCAGCTTCAGTATAAATTTTATTAATTCAAATATTATTATGTTTTGATGATGATATGATTTTTTTTGTTTTTTTGTTTAAATTTTTAATTTTATCGCCAACTGTAAACATAATTAATATGAATATGATGCCTGAAAAATCGATTACATACCAGCAACGATATGATACTGGATAGTAGTAAAAAGGATAATATAATATTAGATAAATAATATTAATGAAAAGTGCGCAAATAAAGATCTTATTGTTAAGTTGTTTTTTTACTCCATGAGCAATTCCTGCAATTATCATAATAAGAAATCCAATCAAACTTAAAAACAATAAACATAAGAATGATAATTGAATTATATATATTGTGAATAAATAACCTGATAAAAGAAAAAGAGCTTCTAGCGATGGAGGGATACCAAATGCTATTGTAGATAAACTACATATCAGGAAACAGACAATACTTATGCCGGCTAAAATCAGTAAAAATGATTTTTCTTTTTCTGTGTATCTCATTAGATAATATTATGTGATTTAAAGATTTATATTTAAATTATAAAACTTTTATTCTTTTTAGCAACATTTGAATATGAAATTGATATTATGCACGATAAGTGTGGTATTGTATTAAAGTATATAAAATGAAACTTTAGCCCACATTAATTAATGAAAAACATATTTTGATATTATGTTTTTTATCAGAGGTGAAAACATGAGTTCTAGCGAAACTGTTTATTTAAAAGATTACTGTAAACCTGATTATTTAATACCTGATGTTAAACTTGATTTTGATATTCTATCTGACAAAGTTGTGGTTACTAATACTATGAGCATTGTGAAGAATCATTCAGGAAATAGTCCGCTTAGATTAAATGGTATTAATCTGATCTTGGAAAAAATTGAAATTGATGGAACGGTTTTAAGTAAAAATCAGTATGAAGTTAAAAATGAAATTCTGACTATAAATACAAATCTCGACAAATTCATATTGCATATTATTACTGTCATTGATCCTTACAATAACACCTCTCTGGAAGGTTTATATAAATCGGGAAATATTTTATGTACACAGAATGAGCCGGAAGGCTTCAGAAAAATAACATATTTTAGCGATCGACCTGATGTGATGTCACGATATAAAACTAAAATAACAGCAGAGAAAACGAAATTCCCTATTTTGCTTTCAAACGGGAATAAACTTTTTTATGGTAATCTGCCTGGTAATAGACATTTTGTAAGCTGGGAAGATCCTTTTCCTAAACCATCTTACCTTTTTGCTTTAGTTGCCGGCGATCTTGATGTGGCTGAAGATTCATTTAGCACAATGAGCGGACGGACTATTTCTCTCAGTATATTTGTTGATAAAGGAAAACTTGATAGAGTTAACCATGCAATGGCATCTTTGAAAAAAGCAATGAAATGGGATGAAGATAGATTTGGATTAGAGTGTGATTTAGATAATTATATGATTGTATCAGTAGATTCATTTAATGCAGGTGCAATGGAAAATAAAGGGTTGAATATATTTAATTCAAAATATACTCTTGGAAACTCTGAAACAGCGACTGATGTTGCGCTAAGAAGTATTGAAGCTGTAATTGCACATGAATATTTTCATAATTGGACGGGCAACAGGATAACATGCCGTGATTGGTTCCAGTTAACATTGAAAGAAGGCTTAACTGTTTTTAGAGATCATGAATTCAGTGCTGATATGACTGATGAAGCTGTATATCGTATTGATAGTGTGCGTAATTTAAGACATTCTCAGTTTTCTGAAGACTCAGGTCCGCTTGCACACCCTATTAGACCGTCTTCGTATATTGAAATAGATAATTTCTATACTTCTACGGTTTATGAAAAAGGACAGGAAGTTATACGTATGATTCAAACTTTTATTGGCAAAGATCTATTTAATAAAGGAATTGAAAAATACTTTGAACTCTATGACGGTCAGGCAGTAACTACAGATGAATTTATAAATGCTATGGAGATTGTATCCGGTAGAGATTTTACGCAGTTTAAAAATTGGTATTGTCAGGCAGGAACACCACTTTGTAATGTAAATTCATCTTATGATGATACGAACAAACAGTTTAAATTAACAATTTCTCAGGAAAAAGCTCCAAATATCAAAGAGAGTCAAAACCCATTTTCTTTTCCACTTGCACTAGCTTTGTTTGATAATAACGGTAAACCATTACCACTATCAGAAGACAGGAAAACAGAGATAATTCTTGATATAAATAAATCTTCAGAGACTTTTATTTTTGATAATGTTAATGAAAAACCTATACCGTCTTTACTCAGAAAATTTTCTGCTCCTGTTATTTTAAACTATGACTACTCTGTTGATGAATTAATTTTTCTATTTAAATATGATGATGATTCTTTTAATCGTTACGAAGCAGGGCAGCGTTTGGCTCATTATGTTTTGAAAGATCTAATGCATTCATTAAATAACAATGAAGAAATGGTTGTTTCTGATGATATTCTTTCTGCTTTTGAAATGGTATTGATCGACGAAAAATTAGATTCTGAACTGCGTTCAAAAATGTTAGCATTGCCGACACTTAGCAGTATCCTTGAAAAGATGTCTGTATTTAACGTTGACTTAGCTTTTACAGCAAGAGAATTTTTGCTTAAGAAACTGGCTGAAAAAACTGAGAAAAATCTATTTAGAATATATAACGAATTTAAACTAGATAAATATTCATTGAAAAATAGAGATATAGCACGTCGCTGTTTGAAAAATACATGCTTATCTCTTCTATCTGTATTGGAAGGTAACTATATTGATTACGCACATAAGCAATATAGTTCAACTAAAAATATGACGGATTCGATTGCTGCTTTGAATTGTTTAAATAATTCTAAAAATCTAAAATTAAAGAAATTAACTTTAGATGATTTTTATGAGAAATGGAATTCTGACTCTGTAGTAATTAATACCTGGTTTACAATTCAGGCATTAACAAAGTCAGGCGATGTTGTAAAAATAGTTGATGATTTGTCCAAAGATAAAATTTTTGATATAAAAAATCCAAACAATGTAATGTCGTTATACGGTGGCTTTGCAGCAAACCTTAAATGTTTTCATGATGAGTCCGGTAATGGGTATAAATTATTAGCTGATAAAATAATAGAGATCGATAAGTTTAATTCTCATTTATCATCAAAACTTGCAACTTCCTTTAAAAAGTATTCAAAACTTGACGAGAAACGCAAAAAATTAATGAAGCAACAATTGGATAAAATAATTCAATTCAATTCATGTTCAAAAGGTTTATCTGAAATAGTAAATATGATATTGGGAAATAAAAAATAAACTCAACATTCAAAACTTAACATTTAACACGCGCACGCAGTGTGATAACTTGACAGAGCTATAATCATGGAGTAATTTATATAGTGAAATTTTTCACGTCCTCTAAAAGATAGAGACTTGTGAAGATTTACTAAAAAGGAAAATATTAAATGAAGATTCATAATACAGCTATTATAGATAAAAAAGCAATCGTATCATCAGATGCTGAAATCGGTGCATACTGCTATGTCGGACCTAATGTAAAAATAGATACAGGTTGTAAATTAGAACGTTATTGTAATGTCGAAGGTAATACAGAAATAGGGAAAAATAATACGTTTTATCCATATGTTTCAATAGGTACAGATCCTCAGGATTATTCATATAACAGAGGTATTAAATCTTTTTTAAAAATTGGTGATAATAATATTTTTAGAGAATATTTTACTGCTAATGTTGGAGCTAAAGAAGAAAGTTCTACGATTATCGGCAATGAAAATATGTTCATGATTAATAGTCATGCAGGACATAATGTAGAAGTTGGTAATAATGTAATTATAGCCAATAATTCTTTATTAGGCGGCTATGTGAAAGTATATGACAGAGTTTTTATTTCAGGCAACTGCTGCGTGCACCAGTTCTGTCGTGTAGGTTATATGGCTATGATAAGCGGCGGTGTCGCAATATCATTGGATCTACCCCCATTTTTAATATCAGCCAGTAGAAATACAGCAGATGGTATTAATTTGGTAGCTATGAAAAGAAACAATCTAAAACTTGATTCTGTAAAAGTTGTAAAACAGCTATATAAAATGTTTATAGGTTCCGACCTTAATACTGGTGATGCTGTAATAAAAGCAAAAGAAAAAATTGTTCAAAGATTTGAATCAAAAACATTTTTAGATTTTGTAGAAAATACTAAAAGAGGTATTATCAGACACCACAGAATATAAACGGCGTAGCTGTAAAGTTGAACGTTTTAAAGTTCATAAAGTTATTGCAAAAAACTTTCAACTTTCAACATGATAACCTTATAACTGATAATATAAGAGCCTGGATGATTTTTTAAGTCATTCAGGCCTTTTTTTATTTATTATCTTTGTAAACAACTTTACTGATTTCATTAACCAGATAATCAAAGATTTCGGAAGTATTAAAATCATCATATGTGTAATGAGGGTGATATTGAAATCCCAGTAGTGTTTTATATTTAAATGCATCTACAATAGGAATTTTTTTCAATGTGGTTTTGAATTTGTCAGACTGCTCTTTTTCAATTTTAGGATGCTCATTGATTTCCATTTTATCAGGAGATTTAGATGCAACACTTAGAGGGTGGTATGACAGGATTTCTATTTTTTTAGGAATTGGGGCTGTCATTGCCAATGTGTGTCTAAAATCTTTATTGACAAATTTTTCAGTTTTATCATCATCAGTTTTAATGAAAATTTTAGGGAGGGGATATTTCAATGTAGAATAAACACTTACATCTTTTCTTTTTCTTGCATTAAGTTCTACATCTATCTGCCACAATTCTTCAGGACCTTTGTTTGGATTATTTCGAGCATAAAAAGTTTTAGTATACGGAAGTCCGGCTTCATCAAATACTTTAGTAATTCCTCCGCCGGCAAGCAGGTAACCTAGCTGAGCACCATGACATGTTCCAAAGATAGGTATATTCTGTTCAAATGCAGCTTCAATGAACATTAATCCATATAGTGTATCTTTTATGTCATTTTCGCCTGCCTGCCCAAAATTAGCTGTTAGAACTGACGGATTGTAAAAAATGGGATGAACAACAGTTTTTGCAGTTGATTCAATAACCAGAAAAGAAAAATCACTTAGAAGATTTTTGATTTCGTTATTTAAGACTGTAAGTCGTGAAGCTTTATGTTCTTTTATATAATCTTTTATTTCATCAAATAATAACTTATCGCTTTTAATATTCTTTTTAATTTCTACGGTTTTTTTTACTAAATCGTTTAGAAGATCCATTATTCTTTGTTTAGCCTTTGCAAATGACAGCGGAGCTTCGACTGTGATTTTATATGGATTGAATGAATAGAATTTAAAAGCTAATTTTTTATCTGATACTATTTTAGCTGCAGCCATTTTAAATGAATAAAATATTTCAGGCTGCATTCTGTCTTCAGTTCTATCAGTAATGACTAAAGTTTTTGCAGTTTTCATAATAATCCCGATGTTTTTGTTTTTCCCGTATCGATAATACATTAAAATATATTATTAAATAAGAGTTTCAATAAAACAAAACTTTTAAATTAGGAAGTTATTATATGACCCTAGTCGGAGTGAAAGTTTTTAAGGTTTAATAACTTGATAACATTTAGTCTATCAGTACTGAAAACTACACAAACTTTTATCTCAGATCACGCAACACCAGTCGTCAACCACTAATCATCAATTTTCAGCTGGCGGGATTAGGTTTCAGTGTGAAGTTTCTTCTTTTGTCTTTTAGCTAGGGTTTTTTTGAACCATCCGCCTTTCTGCTGAGTTGTTACAGCAAGGAGAATAGATTGTGCTTTACTGTAGCTAATCGAACCTTTTGCAAGAGCTCTATATACTCTATCCGATTTTTTCCTACGTTTAACAGAGAACCTTGGATCCAGTAGATCTTCTACTAATCCCATAGCTGTTTTTTTGATAAATGATTCTTTCTCAGTACTTACATCTGATGTTTGATTAGTTTTGATATCTAACTTAGAACTAATATCCTTTGCCAGTAATTTGATTGTATCACTTGATGTTTTATTTTCGCTTATCTCATGGATTAAATTTTTAACTCTGTTCACAGCTAATATCTCATAATGAGAGTATGATGTTAGTTTTTTAAGAAAGTCTTCATTTATTGTATTATCCTCTAGGATAACATTGTCACAAATTTTAGAACATTTTTCCCACTCCTGCCATCTGTAAAAAAAGTCCAGCCCGGTGCCTTTGATATTTTGAAGCGCCATGATTTTATTTGTAAAACCCGGAGGAGTATTTTTTGCTATTGTTTCTACTATTTCATTACCTGTTGCATAATAATTTTCTACAATAACAAGTTTGCTATTAAACCACTTCCATAATAATTCTCTGCATTCTTGATCAACTTTTTCTGATACTTGAGGCGAGTTTGGAATTGAGCTAAAAAACTTCCTGTACTCTTCATATTTTTCTATATTTTTATTATGAAAAGTAGATGTTTCTTCACTAAATAGATGTTTAGATGTTTTTAGAGTATTTATTAAATCTTCACTACTTTTACAATTTTTAAAAGTTGTGTCATTATCAATCTTCTTATCAGAGGAGATCATGACTAAAAGTTGATTTTTTATATAATCCTGTTCTCTCGGTATTCTGAAATAATCAGCTATTTTATTAAATGCAGCTTTTGGATCAATTGGATTATCTTCTACTTTGTTCCATAAAGAGAATGTTTTATATTTTTCATCAAATGAATTTTTAATATATCCCATCATACCTTTTAAATTGCTGCCGATGAGAAAATGTTTATTTGCACTTAAATCTTCTACCAGTATATCTGCAAAAACTTTAGATCTTGCTATTCTGTCAGCCCTGTTATTTACAACTGTTGTGATATAGATTTCCGGTTCATCTTTTGGATTATATTTATCAAAATTCATTCTATACCAGTTCTGCATGCAAGCATATCTTTCATTAGCTGACATACCGCTGTAAAAAATAAGTTTTCTTGATAGTATTTTGGATTCCGGATACTGTTTTAAAACACCGATGTCAGGGATAATATTGTCAGACATTTCTTTAAGAGCATAATCCTGCGGGATGCCTAAATTTTCTGCTATTTTTGCTACCAACGCAATATTGTAAGGATGCTCTTTATAAGGGAATCGTTCAACAATGTCCGGCGTAATAAGCATTGTTTCTTTCCAACCTACTTTATAGAATTCTGTATTTCTATGATAAGTTTCTGTTTCCAAAACAGGAAACATCTGCTCTTCGCTAGTTATTAAATGACCTTTGTCCGGGATAAAATTTATCATTGTGTCAGCAACATTCCAGCCTGCAGGACCTTGAATATCTTCATGGTCAGGGAATGTGTTGGTTATCGTTGAGATATCATCCTTCATCCAGTTTCGCTGCAGTATTTTAACATAAGTGGGAGATAGAGCCATACACTCCCAGAGGAATACATCTGTTTTTAATTTAGATGCAAGTTTAACGACATTATACTGTTCCCAGATAGTTGCTTTGTCATAAGGTCTAAATAGAATAAACTCTGTCATTGTATCAAACGGACTTGAGTATAGGAACATTGCTTCACAGCCTGTTGTTTTGCTGAACACGCTTGCTCCAAGTGATGAGAATAGAGCAGCTTTTAATCTTTCAGTGCCTGATTTGCCGCGGGTTCCCCAGCCACCAATAACTAGCGGAATTTTATTTCTTGCATTTTTAATTGATTGACTAAGATAAATATGACGTCCGATAAATAGTGCAGCCATGGCAGCTATAAAAGCGGATAACTGATAGATCGTATTTTGATAAAGAGAGAAGAAGTAAATTTTTAGTTCTATAAAAAGATTGTAAAGCGAAATAGGCAGTATAGGAGCAAATGTAAAGAACTGTTTTACTTTAGGGTCCAGTTTAGGCTTAAAATATTTATCACTCTTTTGCGGTGTTATTTTTATATCAAATCCTAATTTCTTTATTTCTGAAATATACTCAGATGCAGGAAACTGCATGTCAGGAGTCCAATTTCTAAGCTTAGTATATTTTGTAAAATTAAAGGTTAATTTCAAATGAACAAAAAACCGTTTCAGTGGGTTTTTAGGGGCCTGTAATGTTGTAACTCCTTCATTTGAATAAATGTTTATTTTATCATTTGATTCAGATGATGACATCAGCTCATCAACCAGCGGTAAATATGGCCTGGCATTACCTTCATCCTGCATAGTTAATGGCTCACCGGGAACTTTAGTTTCCGAGACTTCCGACATAATTGAAGAAGAAGAGCGAAGTGTTCCTGCAAAATGCCTGCCTATTGTATGTTTACATGTTTGTCTTTTATCCGGTGACGGAGTTCTAAATTCATGAAAAAATCTCCACCATCTAAAATCAAGTATGGCATTTCTTATAAGTTTCTTTTTTCCTAGAAGTGTTTTAATATATTGTATCGAATAATCATTTTGAGAAATGCATGAGAGTATTCTGCCTAAGGTATGATCATTAATATTTTTGATTTCATGATTTTTTAATGTAATTGATTTCCCAGGCTTAATTTTTTTAAACCTTTTTTTAATAGAAGATATTAAGTTATCAATTTTATCATCAGAAATACTCCAAAGTTCTTCTCGGCATCGAGCAGCTTTTCGTCTGATTATTATTAATGGAAAATCAGTATGCAGTTTTTCAATTAAAACTGCAGTATGCTTCATGTGCTTTTCTAAATCAGAAGGCTGTAAATTTTTTAAAATTCTGAAATTTGCAGGTAATATTTCCAATATAAATCGGATAAGTTTATCGTCTTCACTTTTTTCCATACATTCATTAAATATATGAAAAACAGAATCAAACATTCTATGTATGTGCAGTAATTTTCCTGCAATATTCACTGCTGAACATTTCACATGAGAATCTTCATCTTTGAGAACGATAAGTTCAAAATATTTTATCATTATTTCTTTAGGAATTTTGAATAGAGTCTCGCCAAGTCCCTGTCTGACAAATGGACTTGGATCTGATAATATTAAATCTAAAGCAGCAATACTCTTTTTGCTCGTGTCAAGCAGTGAAACAATAGCTTTTACTGCATGCTTTCGTACAAACATATCTTCTTGCTTCTCAGGATTTATTTCAGACTCTAAAAGCTGTTTGAGTTTAGGATAATCTACTAATTTAAGTATATTTATTATTTCACACTTAGACCAGGTTGTTGATTGTGATTCACTGTATGATGTTAATAGATCATCAATATGATTTTCTTTGAATATATAATTTACTATTCTTTTATTGGCTTCAGTTAATACTGTTTTTAGCAAAATAAGAATATCTATTCTTATGCGTGGAATATTCTCATTATGATATTTGTTTAGGATAAAATCTATAAATGATTCTGTTATAATAAAATCTGAAAGTTCTTCGTTAATATTTTTCAGCGTTGGTATTAAACAGTGATAAACTGTAGATAGTTTTTTCTTAAGGTATAATATTTTGTGATTGTAATACTCATATACTGTTTCTTTTTCCAGCCATTTTTTCTTTTTGAAAATTAAATTCTGCTTAAATTCCGCTTTTAGTAATGTATCTATAATCAGTTTCTGCTGTGTGTGTCTGTCTGTAAGTTTAGTTATTTTATTTCTGAATTTATTAATTTCATCAGTTAAGTTTGTAATCTGTTTTTCAGTTTTGTTAATGAACTCAAAAATGAATTTCATAAACTCTTCTTGGGTTATTTCCTGAAGAGTAAATATTTTTTTCTCCTGCAATTCTTTATAAAAAGTTTTTGCCAGAGATTCTAATTCATTTCTATCGATATATGTCCACAATATTTCCTGGTTTGTGAAAAATAAATTTTTTACTGTTTTATATTTCATAATAATTTATTTAAATAGTTTTACAGTCTTATTAATTAGTGTTTTAATTACCCGGGTTCTAAACTTAGAATTATTTTTAATTTTATCTCTTGTTGATTTTGACATTTCTAAATGTATAAATACCTGGTCTTTTGATTTATTTCTGATTATTTTTGCCTGAGCATTATCAAGTGCGGCTAAAGCATTGAATTGTATTTCAGGATAGATGAATGTTGGTTTAGGCAGTATTGCTTTCAACAGATTAGCATAATACAAAAATAGTTTACTCGGTGTCTTAGTAGAGTTACTTATGACAGCTTTAGGCCTTTTTTCTCCATGTTCTTTATGGCTTAATTTATCATAGCCATGTATTTGAACCATGACGGCTTTTTGGGGCATTACATTGGTAAAAGCATTGGTATACGCAGTGAAAAAAGAATTTGGAGTATGAGCTAAATCTGTTGAACCTTCTCCGTCATTTGGAGCCTGATATCTATGAACGGCGTTCCAAGCTCCAGCAATAAATGAACCGGATAACATCATCTTATATCCAATAATACCTGTAGAAGTATCAAAAAATCTATGAGGCATTTCCAGTGCAATATCTCTTGTAAGTTTACTCTTACAGAAGATATAGAAACCTTTACCTGTTTTTCTTCCATCATATTCATGCAGTATGAGATATTCGCGTTTACCTCTTTTAATTTTCTTTATATCCATTCCTAAAGCATGCCAGGCTTTTTTATCTTCTTTAGTAAGCTCCCATTTGAATAAATTTTCAAAAAGTTTTGTAGCTTGGTTAATTGATGTTTTATTTGGGAGTATAAAAATTCCACCTTTTGCACTATCTAAATATAATTGAAACATTTCAGTCTTTGTCTGATCAACTGTTTCTGTGAACTTACATTTTAAATTAAAATTTAATTTTCTGAAATTCGACATAGGTAATCTACCAATTCTAATAGGTTCATAGGTTGCATTATTTTTCCCGATTGGAGCAGAGTATGAAACAAAGTTTTTAATTATATTTACTTTTTCTTTTGAGGATAGGTTCCTTGTTGAATAGAAGTTTGCACTTGCCAGTTCTTTTCTTTTTTCCTCGCTGAGTCTATACCATAATATTTTCTGTTTCGTAATAGATGTATTTGTTTTTTGAGCGACTCTAACCAATAATCCTGTGGCAGGATATTTAATCAGGGCAATTTTTATTTTGATAGATGCTGGTTTGGTTAAATTTGTTAAAGGTATAATGAAATTTTCACTGCTTGCAAGATATCTGTCGCCCTGCAAAAGGAATGGGTTGGACATTATTCTTCTTGAGCGTCTTTTCATTAAAATCCTGCCATCTGCTTTCTGATAATAAGTTTTCTTTATGAGTACATTGCCTTTATTATCTAAAATCATATAATCAATGCCATAAGTAAAATGGTTATCTTTACTTAATAAAAATTCAGCATTTGTTGTGATTTGTATAGAGTCAGGACGTCCCTTAATCTTAAATTCATTCCAACTGTTTTTTTCTAATGCGTATGCAATATATACATCAGCACCTTTGGTTTGTGCTGTGCCGGGAATATTAGGCTGTACCCAATCAGATAATTTAGGGTAGAGAACACCTATGCAGATTATACAAAAAACAGCAATAAATAAATAGTGAATTGTTTTTTTAGTTCTTCTTCTCATCTGATTAGAGTTTTCCTTCGTTCTCTGTTTATTTTAAAACTATTTACCTAGTTTAAGTTTAAAATCATTAGGGAACCAGATAACCATAAAGTTAGTACTATTGGTTTGTGATAAATATTTAGCTCCCGAAATATTACATGCTTCCATTCCAGCTGTTGATTTAGAACCATCTACAAATTTGATTATTAGGCCTGTTTTTTTTATTTCATTGTATACTTCTTTTTGGGTCGAAGTAAGAAGATTTTTAGTATAAGCACCGGTATTTGTTGAGATATAAACAGTGTTTTTTTCTGACTTAGCTAATTCTTCAGATTCAATAGGTCTAATTTGTATATAATTATTTAAAACCTTATCAGCTTTTTTTGATTTGTTTAAATTATAATAATATTTGTCACTTTCTCTTACGATTATCTGACTGATTAGATACATTAAACTTTTTTTGTATTCATAAGAAGATCTAGATGATGGATTAGTTGTAGGTTTGTCCATTACTATGCTATCAGGAATTAATAAGGCTCTTGGATTTAAATTCGAAGCCAGATATATTGCCAGCTCAATAGAAGTTTTTGTTGCTGGTGGAATAACAGAAATAATGTATGGATCAAAATTACTTATACTTATTAAAAATATTTCATTTGTTTTTTCTTTATTTACCGGTTTTATAGTAACAAATGAAAAATCATCCTTGCCTGGTAATTTATTCAATTGTATAGAAAGATCTGCTGTTCTGGCTGCAATTGAGATAGCATTTAATTTATTGATTAGTTGAGTATTGATACTAGTGTTCAGTATTGGGGTAATTATTTGAGTGTCAATGTAGTGTCCCAGTTTAATACTTAGCTCTATAAGATGGTTTGCTGTTTTCTTTTTACCTGTAAATAAATTTCCAATATATGAACTTAGGGATGGGAAAAGCCTCATTGAAGTAAAGTTTTTACTTGTAACATCAATTTCTTTTGAAGTATATGGTGTTTCTTTCATTAATGTTGCTAGTCCCTCAGACGATAAATAGATAGACATGGCATGATTACCTTTAGGGAAATACGGGAATAGATTTTTAAGATCATATTCTATTTGAGTAGTGGCCGGCAAGATTTTTTCAAAAAATTGCTCCATGTTTCCATAATGGTATTTTGGAGTCCACATATAATTGAGACTGTTTTTGAGTTTTATTTCTGTATTATATATCAACATATTTTTATTTATTTTGTCATCTCTTTTGAAAAAGAATATTGACGGTGCAGTTGATTTTGTATAATTGATATAAGAGTAAAAGAGTGTTTCAGAACTACTTTCATGTTTAAATATTTCAACATTATCTCTAGGGTGATCAATTCCTGCTATGGCAAAAGCAGAAAAAGAATATTTTTTAAATAAGCCAAGCAGGGAAGCAACTAACGCAGGAGATTGTTTAGGATACAGCATTGCTAATGTATTTTTTATTTTGGGTGTAAGAGAGTATGCAAATAAGCCCCTAAAAGAGTCTGGTCTATTGTCATATATCATTAAATATGAATTATCTATTATTTCTATATTGAAGTCGATAGATTTGAGCATATTGCGTGCAAAATTAAGTGATGACGGCTTTCTTTTTTTGATATAATTTTTTACCGCATACATCGCTTCTACAAAATTAGATGTATTTAATATTGTGTCGTTAATATTACTATTTTTTTTAAGATTATATAAGTTTATCTGATCATGTAATACTGTGCTGACTAGGTCTCTGTTTTTAGTTAATTTCTTTACAGACTTGCCGATTACTTTTTTTGTGGAAACTTTGCTTGAAGTAAATAACTGATTAAATGGAAGATAGAATATGAAAAACCCGACTAAAGTTGCGACAATTACTGCTTTAAGTGATGTTTCAAGAGTTATCCCAACTATTCTGACCCCGAGTTTTTTATCATACATCTTTATAGCTATGAGAGATGTTAGCATATAACCCAAGCCATAATAATCAGTTATGCTGACATTAGGAAAAATAAGAGGTACTAAAAAGCCTATAAGCATTTTGTAGAAGAACGCAATATTAAAGAAAAGTAGAAGTTTTCGTGATCCTTCCATTGTTATATTCTTAAATATTGAAGTTTTAAGAATAGCTATTGCTACACCATAAACAATAAAAGCTTCCGCAACGGATGTTAATATTTTCCATGGATAATACCATTCCAGTGCAAGGAGGGCAGGTATTACAATTCCGCTGAACTCCCAGCCGTAAAGCAGATTCATTCGTGACGCCATAAATGCAGCGATAAGCAGTATAATGTAAGCTCGCGGAGATGCAACAATAGATTGTGCTACACCTTCATACAGGAAAGCTACTTCGCTAAGTCTAAAATTAGTAAATGGAACTAAAACATATTGTATTAATATATAAGTTATTGCGATGATTATAATAAAATGAGGAAAGCCTCTTTTGAACCCCTGATTCCAGAATTGATTTGCTATTAACGCAACAATTACAAGACCTATTGAGTAAAGACCGCCTCTGTAAACAAAATTAATATTAAAATATGTTCCCAGGAAGGTTGTTAACTCAGGAAATAGAAATAGATCGCATACCAGTCGTACAATTACAGCAAAAACAAGTATACAGAAGAACCTGTCCCTCCCGAATATAATACTCCATAATCCTGTCTTATTGCCAAGCTCTGAAAACAGAAGAACAATTAAATAGGTTAGTATCGCTTCGATTATATTGGCTACACCACTCCATGGTTTGAGGATTAAGAGAGGAACTAAATAACCGGGAACAATCAATCCGGACAGATTCCATCCAAACCTTAAATTAAAGAAACAGACAACGAATAGACCTACCCAGACAGTAGTAATAATCGATGTAGCTAAGCTTCCCTCGGGAAAAATTGGCAATGTAAATGACATAAATGAATTAATTATCTGTTATAAAAATAGTTAAAAACTAATAACCAACAGTAATCATTCTAAGGCAAAGGATCGAATTTATGAATATTTAATATTTATTTTTCTAGAAATAATATCTGTGTCTCTCTGTTTTTTGAATACGCATATAATATATGATAATAGAAAATAAGATAAATTTATCATTTTAGGAATTTAATATGGATAAAACATAAAGAAGATTCCTAAATATAAATTGGTGTAAGTTCTTATTTTAAAGATTCTGTTTTGCCTGCATAGAAATTTCTATTTGGGCATAGGGTGTTAAAAACTTTTTCATCAATTAACGGTTTCCCATTTACTATTAGTTCAGCAAGGTTTTTCCCGACACCAGGTCCCATCATAAGCCCCTGTCCACACATTCCTACGCCTAGATAAAAGTTATTAATTTCTTTTGGTTTTCCTACAATTGCCACGCCGTCAGGGGTCATGGGGTAAAGACCTCTCCATAGACGTCTTATTCTAAGATTTTTAAACTTAGGAATTAATGTCACTAAGCGCTTAGCGATTACAGGCATAAATTCCGACGTTACCCGCCTATCTTTACCTTTAAATAAATGTTTTGGTGTATAGCAGAAAATAATAGCACCTTCGTGGTTTTGTCCAAAATAAAAATTTGAAGTTTTACCTTCTGAACCAGCCCTTAAGTCAACAACCAAAGGATCTAGAAATTTTCCTACAGGTGCACTTATTCCGGCTTCATGGCTGTCAGGTATGATTGGAATATTAATACCTGCCATCTTACTGATTTCCATTCCATTTGCTCCGGCTGTATTAACTACTGCTCCTGCATAAAAAGTTTCTTTTTCTGTTTTTACACCTAAAATTTTTCCATTTTCAACAATAAGATCAATAACTCTGCTGTTAAATTTAAATTCGGTACCTAGCTGTACAGAAGCTTTCTCGATCGCTTCAGCTGTTAGAAGAGGGCTGATCTGTCCATCATCAGGAGAAAATGTACCGCCTCGTAAATCTTCTGAATTTATGCCAGGAATTAATGTTTTCATTAAATCTGCATCCACCCAGTTAATATTAAGTCCATACTTTTTTTGAATAGGTAAAATACTTTTTAACAGATTTTCCTCTTCTTCTCTGAATACAGGAAAACAGTAACCTCCTTTTTTCCATCCAATATTTTCATTATGCTTTTCTTTCCAGTTCGAGAATATTTCTCTGCTGAGTTTTCCTATCATTATTTTTGCCGGATCTGAATGAGTTGCTCTGATACCGCCAATTGCCGCCTTGTTTTGTCCCTGTCCTGAAGAAGCATATTGGTCAATGCATAAAACCTTTAAACCTTTTTCGGCTAAAAAATATGCAGTGGGCTGTCCTACACTTCCTGCCCCAATAACAATTACATCATATATATTTTTCATTTTTCATTATCCTCTTCATTTAGGAACGAGTATAAAGGTACTTCAAATTCAAGAGGACGGTAGGTGTTAGGTTGAATCGTTGATTGTTCTATAGAGCATTCCTGAAAAATTTTCCATATTAGCTCAGAACAGTTTTTACCGCCACATGCTCCCATTCCAATTCTTAGTTCTGCTTTTAATGCATTAAAATCTGTACAGCCGGCTTTTATTTTGTTTTCAATCAGTTTCTTATTTACACGTTCACATCTGCAGATTATGATATTTTCATTTGTTAATTTGTCTGCAACAGAATTAACAGTTTTTTCTTTGAAATCTTTAATTTTTATAGAAGCAATAAGATCAGCTTTGTCATACGGTACTTCCAGGTGTACAAGTTTTCGTCTATCCAGCCATTTTGCTTTTTGTATTTTTATAACTTTACCCTTTCCGATTTTTTGTCCTTCAAAACCTGTTGTTGTTTTGATATCTCCAATTTTTAAACTATCTTCAGAAAACTCCCAGGGTATGATTACTAATGCTTTATTCTTTTTTTGATCATATTTTTTATTAACGATAGTAATTGCCAGTCCGGGACAAATAGCAACACATTTTCCGCATCCTGTACATTGACCATGAAATTCAGGCAGTGACATTATTGAATCAGATTTTAAAGATATTGATTTTTTTTTGCAGGCATCAACGCATGGATTACATGGTATTTCCTGTATGCATCTGATAACGGGATATATATTATCCTTAATATTTAATGGATCTATAAATGGTACAGTTTTTCCAGGTCTGCTTTGTAATATTTCAGCAGTATTGTACCACTCTTTTGGAATAACTGTTTCATGTTTCATATCTATTAAGATTTTTCTTGCAGTGATTTTTCCACCGAATAAGGCTGCAGATGCCTCCGCAATTGTGTCAGCATCTCCGGCAGAATATATTTTCATTCCGAATTTTTCAGCCTTTTGGGTCATCTCATTAATTGGTGACAAACCCGTAGCAATGAGTAATGTATCTAACTCAAATGTCATTTCTGTGTTTTGAATAGGTTTAAAATTTTTATCAACTTTAACTATTGTTACTTTTTCAAGTTTTCCTTTTCCTTCAGTTTTTAAGACTGTATGTTTTGTCCATATTGGTACACCAAGGCGTTTAAGTTTATCAAGATGTACTTTATAACCTCCGCATTGAGGCATTGCCTCTACTAAACCAAGAACATCAATTCCGGCTTGTAATGCATGGTATGCTGCTATTAATCCTACATTACCGCCACCTACAATAAACAGTTTATCTGCGGCTTTTATTAAATCTCTGTTTACTAATGTCTGAAAAGCTCCGGCTCCATATACTCCAGGTAAATCAGAGCCGGGAAATGCCAATACTTTTTCTCTTGCTCCGGCAGCAACAAGAAAATATTCCGGTTGAACTAATACATATTTTCCATCTTTTACTACACCGATTTTTTTGTCAGAAAATAGTCCAACTACCGGTGAATTTAACCAAACTGTAATATTTTTATGCTGATTAATTTTTTCTGTAAGAATGGTGGCAATATCTATTCCGCGAATACCTGCATAACAATCTTTTACCGAACCGAAGAAATTATGTGTCTGCAAACCCAGTTTACCACCCAAAATATATTTATCATCAGCAATAATAACTTTTATGCCTGATGATGCCAGCTCTATAGCAGCTGACAATCCTGCAGGCCCGCCCCCCATTATAAATACTTCGGTTTTATATTTCTTAGGGGGGATGAAGACGTTTTTATTTGGTATATTATCTTCAGGCAGTTGCGGTATTCCTTCAATAGGAAATACTTTCATCCCGTCTTCAATTTTACTAATACAGGCTTTAACTGTTTTTCCGTTTGCGACAACTAAACATTGTGCACATTGTCCATTTGCACAAAATATACCCTGTTCAGCTCCGTCTTTTGGATGTTTTCCAAATTTTTTTATTCCATTTGCGAAAAGTGCTGTTGAAATCATTTCGTCTTTTTTGGCTTTGAATATATGGTTATTATATTTAAAGCATATGGATTCCCTTTCAATAGCAGGCAAAATCGGATGCTTTATTATCCTGTTTATTTCCATATTTACTCTCTCTGACAAAGGTTAATTTTTATATTTTAATTCGTTAATTTTTTAATATAGAAACTTATAAAAAGCGAAATAATTAATGAGACTGCCGCAATTATTGTCAGTATCTCAAATCCATGGTAATAAGCGTATTTAATCTTTGAAATATTATGTATATTGCTGTTAATGGAAGTCAGCGATGCCAATTTTCCTGAAAGAAAACCTCCAATTCCAAGAGAAACAAAAAATACTCCCATCATGGTACTGACTACCTCAGGTCGTGCCAGTTTTGTTACTACAGATAAACCTATCGGAGAGAGTGATAATTCTGCAAGAGATATCACAAGATAGGCAAAAATTATCGGCCACGGGGATATTAACAGCATGGATTCATGGTTTCGTGTTGAAATAAAGATTATGAAATAAGCAATAAGCATAAGCAACATAGCAAATGAAAATTTGATCCCTGTGTTGAATGCAATATTTTTTTCAGGAATTAATTTCCATATTTTAACAAGAAATATGCCAATAAAAATCATGCCTACACTTTCTACAGTGACATAATAAGGTGCGGGAAAGGGTATGCCTAAAATCTCAGGCCTAACTGTTCTGGTTATAAAAAGAGTTAATGAAAGAAACATTTGAAAATAAAAAGCCCACCAAATGGCGGAAATAATACATAATAGTAATAAGGCGATAGTTTTTTTTCTCTGTTTTCCTTTTTCTTCAAAAAATGCTATTTTGCATACATAAATTATTGTTATGAGGACAATAATTGTAAAAAAAATATTTTCAATCTGGGGGGTTGATAAAATAATATAGTACAGAAAACAGAGAACAATCACTCCTATAACAGTTACCAAATTTACTATAATGCGCTTCTTTTCAATTTTTGCATAATCTTGTATGTTTAATAGTTTTGTGCCGAATAAAAAAAACAAAAATGCAATAATCAATCCAATGAATGCACTGGCAAAACAGATCCTCCAGCCAAAACTTGATTCTAATTGTATCGGGATTAAGGTCCCAAGTATTATTCCTGATGTGATTCCCATATAAAAAATCGTAAAAGCACTATCTCTTTTATTATCTCCACATTTATACTGGTGACCAAGAAGGGAAGATATATTAGGCTTAAGCAGACCTGTGCCAACTGCAATACATGATAATGCTAAAGTCAGTGCATTTATGGAATTAGTAAAAGCCATTATTAGGTAGCTTATGGCAAGAATTGCAGCTCCCAGCAGAACAGCTTTTTTCTGACCTAAATATGAATCTGCAAGCCAGCCCCCTGCAATAGGAGAAATATAAGTTAGAGCTGTAAACGATCCTACAAGTAAAAATGTTCTTGAATCATGAATACCAAAATGGAATTCAAGATAAAGCACCAATAGAGACTGAATTACATAAAAACCATATCGCTCCCACATTTCTGTCGAGGAAAAAACTACAAGAACATAACCGCGTTTAATCGCATTAGTCTTTTGTTGCACAAAGTTATCCATATGTTACATCCCTATCTTCTTTGAGTATTCTAAAATAAGTTAAATCATTTGAAAAAGATAGTTATTCTAATAGTATTTGACTATTTATTTTATTGACTCATGTTACGCAGTTTTATAAAAAAATATTTATTTCATTGCAAACTAATATTTATCAAAAGTAGAGATATACCCATTTTTTAAATTGATTTAACATGCAAAATCACATATTATGTGATCAAAGAATATGGATAGTCACGGATTTTAATTTTAGATACAGCAATGCAGTACAAGTTTTAGACTAGTCCCGCTAATGCGGTATCATTGATTTTAGGTTTATACATACAAAACCACGGATTTAGCGAATTATACAAATTAATGTCTAATTGAAAAATAGAGTGTTAATTTTAATATTGTTAGAGGGATGTGCTTTTAAATCAGGCGGTTTAGCCTTGACCTGTGCATCTGTTAACTAAAAAAGTCGAACACTACGTTTATTTTTTAGGAAATAATATCTATGTTGTTTCTTTTTTGAGTATATATATAATATATGACAACAGAAAGACTTGAAAGAGCTAAAATCAGATATGCAGATGAAAGTATAATTTGAGTATATCCTATTTTAGCAACTATATAGCTTGTTAGGGACCATGTTATATAGAAAAACGAAAATAGAATAGACGTTGCCAGACCAGAAGTCTTTGTGAAATTTTTAAGAGCTAATGTTAAACTATTACTCCATACTATTCCGCCGGGGGCTACAGAAAGGCAGCATAAAATCAAAACGATAATTGGATTATAAATTCCTATTAATGTAATGATTAATAAAGCAGTTGCAGGAAAAATCCTGATGATGGCAGATACTGCAACCAGTTTGAATGGTGAAAAATGTCTAACCAGTAATCTGTTTGATAGAATGGCAATAAAACATACCGTACCCAGAATTAATGCTGCAAGGCCATATTCGTATGGAGTGTAGCCATATATTTTTTGGAATAAAAAAGGACCTAATACATTAAATGTAATGATACTTGCCCAGGAAAATGTAATAATTAGAGCATTACAGACGAAATCATTGTTCGTAACTATTACTTTTGAATCATTTTTCAGCTTTTTAAAAGAAAATTTTTCCGGTGTAAAATGTTTTGTTTCAGGTAGAGATAGTGATAACATTATTACTAATATAAGCAACAATAAAAAAAGAAATACAAAAATATACCGCCATGATGAAAACAGTAATATTACTCCGCCTATATAAGGAGCGATTATAGGTATTGCCGCATATACTGCATCGGTGTAAACAAAAGCATGAAGAAGCTCTTTTCCTGTGAATACGTCCAGTATAATAGGAAATACAATTGCTGAAGACGCAGCAGTACCTACAGCTTGGATGATTCTTCCAAGGATAAATAAAGATATTGAACCGCTAAAGATTGTGATAACAGTTCCTATCAATGTGATTAAAAAGCCCAATATAAGTAATTTTTTCCTTCCTAAATAATCTGTAATTAATCCATATATAGGCAGGGCAATAGCAAAAACCAGGAGATATATAGTTAGTGATAATTGAGAATAAAATTCACTGGTTTTAAGGGTTTGGCTGATTAACGGTAAAGCAGGGAGATAAATATCTACATAAATCTGTCCTACAGGATTAGACAGCATGCATAATATTAAAACGATATTTTTTTGTTTTTGAGTTAAATTTGACATTTATTAAGTCTGGTTAAGCTCCCTTTATGTTTGCGCTTTAAATGTATATATTATAACTGTTTATAAGGTACTTAGATTTAATTTACAATGACAATATTATAGAGTTTATATATCTGAAAATTATTATTAAATTGAATTCACAAGTATGAATTATATGTAATTTCTGAAGTTTAGTGTATTATTAATTAGTACATTAATTTATCGTAATTCTGTTTAAAATATGAAGGTTTTTATGATGAAATACCTGGAAGTTGAAAATTTTATTGTAAGAAATATAAATAGTGGTGTATATGCCCCGAATGTAATGATTCTTTCGGAAAATCAGCTTGCAGAAAAATTTAAGGTCAGCAGAATGACGGCGAGAAAAGCTATAAGTAATCTGGTTGCCCGCAATATTTTATATCAAATTATGGGCAGGGGAACCTTTGTTGTTAATCATGATGAGAAAATGGAAATTTTTCTTGACAGCAGCAGTGATTTTAGTGATAGAGCATTAAAAGAAGGTAAAAAACCTACAACGGTATTATTGAATTTTAAAGAAAAAATAGCTGATAATATTATTGCTAAAAAATTGAAACTTGGTGATGATCACAGGGTATTATGTATTGAGAGATTAAGATGCATTGATGATAAGCCGGTGATTTTAGAAATCACTTATATTCCGCATAACGTTTATAAAGATATGACTGAAGAAGATATTGAAATTGCCAAATATAAATATGTAAAATATATAGAGCTTAACGGGCGAAAAATAGATAGAACCGTAAAAGAATTCTCAGGGGTACTTCCTGAAAATAAAGTACATAATATTCTTAAAATTGACAATCAAATGCCGGTTTTTAAAGTTGATGTTACTTATTATTTTACATCAGGAGATGTTTTTGAATATTCTAAAGTCTATTATAATCAGACAGAGTATAAGTTTATTCAGGTTACTGAAAATAAGATTTGAGACAGGAATACCTGATTACTGAGTTGATGGATGATATACGCATCCTACAGCCTAATTTCATACTGAAATATTATTAAAGGAAATTATTTTAAATTTAGCTTGTATATACAAGAAGTGCGTGTATTTTATTTCTTTCCAAAAGTTACTACAAGGACAGAGTTTTTATTATTTAAATCACTTGTATATACAAGTAGATAATCTTAACAAATTTGGGAGGTCTATAGTGGAAATAATTAGACGGGATGCAAATGATGAAACGTTATGGGAAAACGGTGAGGTTTTACAACGATATAAATTTAATCCAATACTTGAGGCTAAAAAAGATCATTTTTGGGAATCAAAAATGGTTTATAATGCAGCAGTATTTAAACTGGACGGAATAAATTATATTGTTTATCGTGCAATTGGTCATGATCATATTTCCAGATTGGGATTAGCATGGACAAAAAATGGTGTTGATATAATTGGCAGATTACCCTTTCCTATATTCGAACCGACACAGGATTATGAATATCCTTCTGATAAAAATAAAGCTGTTAGGCCTCGTGAAAAAGGTGGGTGTGAAGATCCAAGAATTACACTGATTGGTGATACTATATATATGCTTTACACCGCTTATAATGAACTGTGTCAGACTGCTATGGCTTCAATTAAAATAGATGATTTTAAAGAGCTTGTGAGCAAATCTATTTTTGGTGACTATCAAAAAGAGTGTCAAATTCGTGAGACTTGGGACCGAAGATGGAATCGACATGGTTTAGTTTTTCCTGAAAACGTAGAAAGAAAAATATTTAGTCGTAATGCATGTCTATTTCCTATTGAAGTCGATGGAAAAATAGAAAAATATGCACTGATATAGTTCGCCAGAAAAGTTTTGTCTCATGCCACCTCGGGTAAATACAGATCCCAGATGAATGGCGTATTATAATAATCAAAAGCAGCTTTTAAGCGTAGTAGCTCCTTTCTCATTGTTCC
>Ga0233431_1001404_pt1 | contig 42050 bp, 34 predicted proteins | sample SI_118_April2016_FD_179867 | JGI IMG/M metagenome (GOLD analysis project Ga0233431, IMG submission 179867) | Seawater microbial communities from Saanich Inlet, British Columbia, Canada - SI_118_April2016_200_MG | ecosystem: Environmental > Aquatic > Marine > Inlet | place: Canada: British... | reverse complement strand
TTCCAACAAGAACAATAATAGCATCTGGTTCTTCTGGTGTTGCTAAATTTGGTACCTGAACATAATGAACACCTAAAAATGGTCTACCAGGGAATTCTGCAGCTTTTTTTGTACTCACAACTCGTGGATATTGATCTTCTTCAAAATCATCAAGACAGGCATGTGAATGGAAATGCGTACTTGCAACAGAATCAACAGCTTTGGTCTTCGGCCTACTGCCTTCGTCCGTAATCATAAAATTCGTATTTATTTCATTATACGGAAATTTTTTAAGATTATCAGAATCTTCTTGATTTGTATCATTAATCACAAAGTGATTTTTGCATGCTCGAACAGTAAATGGGTATTCACCAGTTCTTGTTTCCCCACTTACTGGATCTCTTATTTCTGCTCGAATAACTGTTTCAACTGCCTCTGTTACCCTATTACCGGATATCAAAACAGCTCCTGCATTTACTTCTGAGTCTATGATACGAGCAACAGGATCTGCAAAACTCCATTTTTCCCCCATTGGATACGCAAGCTCTACTGGAGGAGCATCTTTCTGAGCTTCTCCTGAGTCCATTATATCAATATCACCGTCTCCGTCTTGATCCCAAACTAAACATTCTGGAGTTGTTTGCCCAAAACATCGAAAAACGTTTGTCATTAAAGGAGAAAACTCAATTGCAGTACTCTGGAAAGCAACTTCCATGTTTTCACGAATATTTATTGTGGCACCCTCGTCCACAAGCTTTGCCTCCACAGCAATAGGTTCAACTTTAACACCATCAATTAAACATTGTTCGGCCTTTGTAGCAAAAGTCCAACTACAAGGAGGCTGGTCTCCATTTTGACAGATAATATCTTCGCCGTTCTCTCCCCAGTCACCAGAATCTAAAGTAATAGTATAAGCAGGATCTTCAAGTATTTTTCCTACCCCAGGTCTAATTTTAACTTGCTTCCCGTCAACCGTTACTTTCATTCCGTCAATTGGGGGACTTGAAGTTACTAACCTTTCTATTATTGCCTGAGAACCAAGTTGATTATTAAACTTAGCCGAAATAAGCACATTAGAACACACATTTGCGTCATTTGCAATCGGGGATATTCGAGTAATTCTTGGCGGTTTAAATCCTCCGCTCTCTCGAGCAGTACATTCAGCTGCACTTAAAGCGTCATAAGTTGTAGAACAAACACCAGCTGAACAAACAACATTATAATCTATAATAATTCCATTATCTGCAACAAGTATAAGGTCTAATATATCAAGCGCGTCATCACCATTAACATCGAGCCTATTTCCTATAGCAGCTGGAGCTGGTTCCCCAAATAAAGGTGACACTGCTATTTGCTCTAAAAGAGAATATGAGTGCTCATCAAAAGAAGAAATTGTTGCAGGAGGCGTGTATTCAATTGCAATGGTTGAATTCTTTTGTGGATCGTGAGGAATTCCTTTTAATATAAGTGTTTTTGAAAAAGGAAGAGTAGAAGAATCTAGCGTTGGGGTGATAGCTGCTCTAGGTGCGACTTCACCATCAACTGTTTGAATAATAGAAAGAGTAGAAAAATCGAAATTCGAAGTGTCTACTGGCTTATTTAGCGTAAGAGTAAATGTTTCTTGACATGATTGACTTCCTCCGGCTATTAAAGAAACTACCTCTAAATTACATCCATCTGCAATACAATCTTTAACTTCTACTGCAGCCGTAGCATTAACGCCCCCTATAGAAGCTTGAATAGCTGGAGCAATACTCCCTACTCCCGTACCTACGATTTGGAATTGCTGACCTGTTGGCGGATCTGTTAATGCTGAAATATAATTTAAACCGCCTGCTGTAATACTAAAGGTTGCTGGCTGAGAAGATGCATATTGATATGGATCCCCGTTTCTATCTTCATATCCTGCTATAACTTCAACAGAAGTATAGATAGCTTTACTCCATTCAACGGTGTATCTATCTGGCGTAAAAATAATACTTTGCACGTCTCCTGGTGCATGAGTAGCAGTAAATTCAAAGCTACAATCATCTGCGAGTCTTCCTGGAATAGCCGAACAATCTACCCGACGAATAGGACTGCCGATCTTTCGGAGGTTTGTAGTATCTAATTGAACACGATACGGAGAATTTGGAGCCCATTCAACTAACGGATCTGGGATTGCTCTAATTGTATTACCAGCAGGTATAAGAGCCAGATTAATTTCCTTTGAATCCTTAATATTTGTTGCTGTTATCGTGCCTGCTGTTACAGTTGCTGCATCAATGTCTTCATTAAATTCAAATACTATAGCTTCGTCTAATGCAACGTTATCACCTGAAGGCCCAACATCTGAAACGTAAAATGGTGTACTTCCTGGGCCACCAGCACATAAATCCGCACTCGAAAGTTCGTACGCGGTAGAACATCTACCAGTTGAGCATGTAACGGTTGATGCTATCGCAACAGAATCACTCTCGAGTTTAGTAATATCAGCTGCATTAATGACTCCATCTTTGTTTACATCACGTGGATCACCTGTCACCCAAGGATCTCCCGTTAGTATTGCCTGAGATATTTGTTCTAGCAATGCTAATGCTGTTGGTTCGTATGAAGGAAGTGTTGTTGGTGTATAGGTAATGCTTACAGAAGAATCTTCAAACGAGTCTTGTGTAAGAGAACCAAATATAAGTCTCTTAGAATAACGTGGTGTAGAAGAATCTATTATTGGAGTAAACGTTGATGTTGTACCGGCGATTGTTTCTTCCACAACAATATCAGCAAATGGGAAATTCGCTGTATCGACTGCTTTATTTAAATTAAGAGCAAAAGTATTTTGGCATGTGCTGCCACTAAAAACTCCCACACCGGCAAGCGAATTCACTCGCATTTCACACCCAGCACCAGTACAAGGAATAACATCTACCTCTTCTGTGTCTTTAATGGTATCTCCTGAAGTATTATTTATCCAAGCTCTAATATCTGACTCTATATACTGAGGACGGCCTACGTCTTTACCAAAAATTCTAAATACTTGAGCAGGTGGATGAGGATTAGGTCTGGGTACAACTTTACCAGCCCCTCTGGATACTACAAAATCTGCGAACTGAGAAGAAGTATATGGTGCTTCTCCGACATGCCCTGCTAACACCGTAATCCGGGTTTGAATATTTTTACTCCACTCTACTGTATAAAAATCTTCAGTAAAATTAACATCTATAACTGGCGCTGCTTCTCTTTCGACTGCAAAAACATATTTACATTCAGCTGGATCGGTAAATCCAGAAGCATATGTACAATCAAGAATTGCACTTGAATCAGATGCAAGTTTTAAAACTGAAGCATCTAAGTGAACGGTATAACGACCTTCCGGTGGATCCAGTTCAGACTTTATCCAATCCACAGGCTCTCCAGCATTCATTTGCTGAGCTGTAATACGCCGAGGATTACTGCCATCTATTTCTATTGGAATATTATCACCAGGATTAGATGAATGCTGTACTGTTATTGAATTAGCAGTAAGAGAGGCAACATCTACATCTTTATTAAAATGTACTTCTATAATTTCATCTACGAATCGATCCACTCCTTTTGGACGAACACTTAGAACATAAAATTCTGGAGCATCTGGACCAGTCCATGTAACAGTAACAGAAGACCGATCTGTCTTTGAATCTGCCGCGGCTGCAATATGAGTCGCTCCAATATTTACCGGTGACACCGAAACAACTCGAGAGTCTGCCGTTTCTGTTACGTTGGCAACATCTTCGTCATCCGAACTCCATACTGGGGAAATATTAATTCCATCACCACAATGCTCTCCAGCTACAATAGCTGTTACCTCTCGAGAGCTACCATTTTTTACAAGATCAACGTTTGTGGGGGTAATATTTACACTATCGACTGGGTCTGTTGTTGGTTTAAATGTAATATTTTTCTTACATTTTGAACCAGGCCAATTATCACAATCAAGCGTGTTACCTTGTGTATCTACTACCGAAGAAGGAACCGCAAGATAGACACTGCCATCTCCTACGGGCCATTGATTTCCTGAAGATGGAACAAAAGAAGTCTCTCTTCCGCTAGAAACACCAACTCCACTACTTGATTGTATTCCACCGAAATCTATCACCGTGTTTGCAATAACAGAACCTACATTCATTGGTCTATCAAACCCAAGTGTAATAGAACAATTTTGAGGGCTTGGAGTTTCTGGATGAATCCATAAAAGTTGTGGGTGCTCTGGTAATACTTCCCCACATGTACCCATCGCTTCGCACGAATCTTCTACATCACAATCAGGATCTCCAGGATTACATGGAGGTTTGATAGGACAGTCTGGATCGCCAGGATTACACGGAGGTTCGATAAGACAACCTGGGTCACCAGGATTGCATGGATCAACAACTATCCCAACGCCACTTAACACTCTAAACCAAGCTGGTGTTCCTTCGGCATTCACTGAAAGTGAATCCAGATATATTGGTGTTATATATCCAGTCTCTGTACCTGTCGGTACTGTAAATTTAATAAGAGCATCAGTTTTTACTGTAAAATCGGTTGCTGCGATTTCTATCGTTGGGTTAACGGTAAGGGCTATAACTCTATTTAAATGAATCCCCTCTGCTTCAACAGCCACTGGTACTGCACTTTCATCAGGCTTTGCTCCGCATAAACCAGGGCGAGCTGCATCGTCTTCTATTTTTATATATTGAATATTACTAAATTCGTTTGAATCCTTTGTTCGAAGTCTAACACCATACGTTCCAGCAAAAAGACTAGTTCCAATATATACTGTAGCGGAATTATTATTCCAAGTTGCCGATGGGTTACCACTACACATAGTAGGGGTTGTACTTATTGTGTGTTCTATCTCTCCATCTTGTATAAAATCTACATGACCACGAGTTGATCCAAAATTATTTCCAACAAGTGTTAATAATTCTTCTAGACGAACAGGATCTGGTCGCAGTCGAGACAAATAAGGACTGTTTACTTCTACCGTCTCTTGAGATTTACTCTCCAATTCCCCCATCGCAACAGTTACTTTATCGGTTGTCGCACCAATCGGAATTCTTACCTGTATAAGTTCTTGCGTCCAGCTTGTAACGCAAGCTTCTTGATTAAGCCCAGAACTATCCGAACAGCTAATAGTATCAGCCGTAATATTTCCAATCCTAACATCTCCAAATAGCCCGAAACGCGCACCAGCAATAGCTACTTGTGTATTATATTTTGTAATCGTTGGTGTTACAGATCGAATTTCTGGAAAACATTCAGCAGTCGATTGATTGCTTGTAGAAAAAATCCATTCAAAATCTGCAGCCTGATTAAGTTCTGGATTTATCCTGTCCCCATTAAGCGGATTACCACAGACATCTTCAAATCCTTCACGTCCAGCAGTTTCATCTGTTGTATAAAGTTTAACCGTATACGTTCTGTCGCCTCCAGTACTTGACCGTTCTAAAGGATTTACTGGAAACACCATGAATGACTTTAAATCCGCACCAATACGTACACTCCTTAATGGTAGCTCTGCTCCTGTTTCCCCATCTAATAGAAAAATGTTCGAAGATCTCAGGGTCGTAATATCCATCTCTTCGTTAAACACCACCTGAATTGGAGTATTTAAACACACATTTGTCGAAGTCTCCGAAGGCAAAACCGAATAAACAGAAGCTGATTGTTCGACACGAGGGAAATCGTTGTCGCGGGCTGGGTCACTCGAGGTTGTAAAATCCCATGCCCGAGGAGTTGCCATACGAAGACCAGCAAGATCACCAGCATCTGAAGCAGCTGCAACATCGATGTTTACTTCCGCATGATATGTGTTATTAAGTTCCATATCTCCAGCCGAAAGCCTATACCTGAATGCTTTTCCATCTTCGGAGAATGCTAAATCACCACCACTACTTGCCGTTGTAACAGCCCCAGAGACAGTATTTTCTAAAGAAAAGGCAGAACTTAAACTTACTTCATCTACTTTTGCGTTAAATGTCCCTTGAACGGCTCGGCATGCTTTTACTTCTGCTTCATCTTTTCTTGGCGAATGATTCACAAGTTTAAATTGATCGCTTGGGGCAGGCAAAAAGCAATTTGCGCCAACACAACCACCAGGAACATTTCCATTGCCTAAATTAGGATCACCATTCCCTAAGCTTCTGGCTATAAGCCAAAAAATAAAGTTAGCAATCACTGCTGCACCTAAAACAATCCCTAACCCAATCGCTGCATTCAACATTAGCTTCTTTGCCTGTTTAATCTTTTCTGGGTTACCTCCAGACGTCATCCATATTACTCCGGCAGTAATAATAATAATTAATGCTACGAGTCCTAAAAATCCTAAGAAAATATTAATCACTCGTGTAACTACATTCAAAAGAGATCCCTGAGCAAGCCCTGTATTATCAAGAACCGGTTGGCTAAAATCTTCTACCTGAGCAAATCCAGAGGAAACACCAAAAAACACAGAAGCAAAAAGAATCGCCACTGCACCGAATGCGAGAATATATTTCCATTGTATTTTATTTTTATCTTTATTCCTTTGCATGTATTCACTCACTGGAATTATGAGCTTAAATGTTTTTTCACCGACTCGCTTATGCGCTTACCATCTGCCAGGCCTTTTACTTTTGCAACAACCGCTCCTATTACTTTCCCCATATCTTGCATCGAGGTTGCTCCTGTCTGCTCTATTACTTCTTTAACAACCGTTTCTAAATCCTCATCGGTCATTTGTGCTGGAACGTAGCCTTCTAACAACGTAAGTTCTGCTTGTTCCTTCTGTGCTAAATCATCTCTGCCACCAGCCTTATACTGCTCTATAGAATCGCGGCGTTTTTTTATTTCTTTCTGCACCACCGCACCAACTTCTTCTTCTGTTAATTCTTCCTTCTTTTCTATTTGCTGATTTTTTATGGCAGAAACCAACATACGCAACGTTAACACCTTTGCTTCGTCTTTTTCTTTCATTGCTCCAACTACATCTGCTTGTAAGTCATTCAGTTTCATATTTTTCTAAATATAATAGAGATAGGCCTATTGACCCATCTCTATTATATATCAGTTCACACTCAATGTCATGTGTAATCTGTGTATTAACGTCGGCGTTTATGTCCGCGTTGTTTTTCTAAATATTCGTCGAGTTTTCCAACTTTATCAAGCCAGTCAAGACGAGTTGCAGTTTTTGCACGGTGAGTTGCACTTCGTTTCTTTGAATTTTTGGTTTGTGGCTTGGTATGGAATTTATTCGCCTTCACTGGCCGAATAACAGAGCTAAGTGCTCTTCGGCTAAATCTGCGCAGCAAATGATCGACAGACTCTCCGTCTTTGCGTTTAACTTCTATCATAATATGAGTAAACCTCCTTTCAAGAGTTAAAATTAGGTAAAACTAGTCTACTTAAAAATATTAATTTCGTCAAGCTTCTTTTATAATAAAAAGCATGGTGAGTAGGGGATATCGATCGTTGTATCCCCCACTCACACACGCATTCGCACAGACGCCCCTGGCGTGTGCTACTCAGGCACTCCAACAAACTGGTATCCATCCCAGCTATCAGACTGCGAAAGTATCGACCCAAGGCTGAGTTGCGTTTCAGAGCCATGTGCAATGCTTACTACAGGAAGAATGAATCTTCCACCACACTCCCAGGATGCACCCAATCCGACAACGGGATCACCTTGCGCGAGCTCTGGCAGCTCGAGGAAAAGTGAACACAGCTCCTGCATCGTTGCATGACGCATTCCCCGTTCAGCCATTGTACCAAGAGCCTGAAATGGATACACTCTTCCAGTAGGAGCGGGAAACACCCAAATCTGAATCTCCCCGACAGCTCCCCCGGGTCTTCGAGTATCCTCAAAAGCGTTCGGAAAGACTGAGTCACACACCCAACCGACGCGTCCGTCTCCCCTGAATTCTTCCAACGAGAGCCCGTAATTGACACGCACACGGTGCACTCCCTGATCATCGAGATATTCTTGAATTGCCAATCCCATGGAATCGCGCCCTTCTTGAAAGATTTTGCTCGAATCGTCGAGCAGCGACTGCCTTTGTTATAAGGCGAGTATTCTAGGCATTTATAACATTGTTAAACGCCCACTATACACGGCTCACATACGGCAGAAAAAAAGACAGGGCACCGCCGAGTCTTTATAAATACCACACTACCCATTTAAACCTCCAAGTTTCTCGCCACCTAACACATGAACATGAAGATGATCTACCTCTTGGCCGGCATCTGCTCCGCTATTTATTATTATTCTATACCCAGATTCTAGTATTCCGGTCTTTTCTGCTATTTTTTTAGATGCAAGCAACAATTCCCCAAGTAACCCTGCGTCTTCGGACTCTGAATCACTTACTTTTGAGATATGTTTTTTCGGAACAATCAAAACATGCGTAGAGGCTTTTGGGTCGATATCTTTAAATGCAACCAAAGAATCGTCTTCCAGCAAAAACTCTGAAGGGATTTCTTTGTTTACAATTTTGCAAAATATACAATCGCTCATATATCGATTCTACCTATTTCGTCATCCAGAGGAGACTGCATGTCGACGAAGGATCTCTGGCGCGGAATGAGAGCCGAGATTCTTCGCCTGTTGCAGACTCTGAATGGCGAACATAAAAAATGCAAACCACCCCTTCCGCCAGCTGGCGGATTCCCCTCCTTCATGCAAAAGGAGGGGATAAAGCAAAATACCAATGCTTACCATGTCATTGTCACTCGTTATTCGTCATCGTCAATTCTCCTAGGCCTTCTTCAATCGCTTTTCAAGTTCTTTTTCAATATTTTCAAGAACAACTGTTTCTTGAATACCACTTTCCATATCTCTAATTAAAACCGTGCCGTCGATCATTTCTTTCTGCCCAACAATAACAGCAAATTTCGCGCCTTTTTTATTTGCTATTTCTAACTGCTGGCGTAATCCATCTTTTGCAAGATTCCCGATAATAGGAATCCCTTGTGATCGGAGCTGTTCGAACAATTTTAACGCTCTCTTTTTTGAGTTATCACCAATCTGAGCAAGATACACAAGCGGTTCGTCCGATTTTGGAGGAGAAGTCTTTTCCTGCCGAAGAATAGCAATAATTCTTTCTATCCCAAGAGCAAAACCACAAGCAGGGGTTTCCCGGCCTCCAAGTTTCTCCACTAAGCCATCGTATCTACCACCACCACCAAGTGCACTTTGTCTTGTTTCTTCGGTATCGCCATGCCACAGTTCAAATGCTGTTCTATTGTAATAATCTAAACCACGTACAATCCGAGGGTTTAATGTATACGGTAAATCGAGTTCATCTAAATGTTCTAATACCGAAACAAAGTGAGCTCTGCAATCGTCGTCTAAGTAATCGATAAGCTGGGGTGCTTCTTCTAATATCGATTGAATCTCTGGGTCTTTGCTATCTAAAATTCGTAATAAATTCTTTGAGTATCTTTCTAACGCCTCTTTGACCGCTGCGCTTTTATGTGTTTTTAAATATGTTTTCAAAACTTTATTATATTCCGCACGAGCCTCTGGTGAGCCAACGCTATTCACCTGGATAGATGTTTCTATTCCCAATTCCTTTAATATTGTATGCGCAATTAAAATAGTCTCGGCATCCATAACCGGAGACTCACTTCCCAAAACTTCTACGTTAAACTGATGGAACTGTCTAAATCGTCCAGACTGCGGACGTTCGTATCGAAACATCGGGCCAGCAAGATACACCTTTACTGGCTGAGGCATATTGAGCATGCCATGTTCTACATAGGCTCTCACAATCCCAGCGGTTCCTTCTGGTCGCAACGCTATTCTATCTCCGCTTTGGTCGTCGAATTCATACATTTCTTTTTGTACCAAATCGGTGGTATCTCCAATCGATCGTTTAAATAATTGCGCGTCTTCTACTATAGGAGTTTCTATCTCTGAATACCCATATTGCTCTGTAATGCCTTTTGCTACATTTAAAAACCACTGCCAATAGCGTTGGTCTCTCATTAAAATATCTCGCATTCCTCGTACCGATGCGATATTTTTTTTCTTCGATTTTTTTCGCGGCTCAAATTCTGGTTCTTTTGATGTCACACGGTTTTTTGCTAATGGTAAAGACTTCTTAACAGATTTTTTTGCCACCTTCTTCACTGACCGCTTTGGTGCGGCTTTTTTCTTTCTTGCTGTTTTTGGAGCCTGTTTCTTTTTTACACGAGCTTTTGGTTTAGCGCGTGAAGAAGTGCGAGATGCACGTTTCTTTTGAGCAGACATAGAGGCTTTTTTTAGAATACAGCTGACCTTAGCAAATAGTGAACCTTTTCGTCAAATTTATTGATACTCGGGGGTTTTAATAAATCCAGCTCTATGCGCTGGCCACCCTCTTAACATAACTTTTCCAACGACATTTGAATCTTCAAGCGGACCGAATCTTCTTGAATCTAACGACGCGCCCCTATTGTCTCCCAATACATAATAATGGCCCTCTGGTACGAGCGTCGATGTTTGTTGGCATTGTGTTTTTGTTTCTGGAGAAAGATACGCTTCTGGAATTTGTATTCCTTCGGGAAATTCAGCATTTACAATTGTAATAGACTCGCTCTCGCATTTTACTTGCTCACCAGGAAGCCCGATGATTCGTTTAATAAAAAATTGCTCTGGATCTGGCGGATATTTAAAAACAACAACATCGCCACGCACGGGCTCTTTAAATCGGTATGAAATTTCGTCTACAATTAAATATTCTTTTGTTTCGAAAGTTGGGAACATTGATTGCCCCTGAACAACAAATGGTTTAATAACATAAAAACGGATACCAACAAATAAAAGTGCACAGATAACCCCCATTTTTAATATTTCAAAAAAGAATCCCCCGATATCGTGTTTATCTGGAGTTTGCTGTTTTGCCTCTCCGTCTACCAGCTCTTTTGCTGTTTTTTTTGTAAGAGATGGCTTTTCTTGTGGCTTGCTGTCTGAAGACGATTTTAATGAAGGAATCGGCATATACGTATCGTGTGAAATTATGCTACCACCTCAAAATAGCACAAAGAATGTGGTTTGCCAAATATCAAATCCTGAAGTATAATCAAGTGAGTTTATAAATAACTACAGCATAAAAAACCATTTAAAATCTGGTATGGAACACAATGAACCCTCAGAGAAAGATCCTCAGAAAATAGACTTGCTCCGACATCATCCCAAAATCTTAAAGGCACCATATAAGCGCCCCAAAAAACGAAGAATTTTTTGGGGTAAATCGTTGATTATATACCCACTTATTGTTTTGGGGATAATTTTTGCTATCGGAGCTGTTCGGTTTGTTGCTAACGCAGATGCAACAAGCAAAGAACAAACTGGGCTGAATCTTTTTTCGCAAATAAAACGATTAGTACTTTCCGATGACAAGCCAGAGCACGCAAAAGAAAACGATCGTATTAATGTTTTGCTGGTTGGAATTGGAGGCGCAGGACACGATGGCGCGTATCTTACCGACACAATAATGGTTGCAAGTATTAAACAGTCTTCTCAGGATGTTTCGATTTTTTCTATCCCTAGAGATTTACTTGTCCCAGTCCCTGGATACAATTGGCGAAAAATTAACAGCGTCTACGCGCTCGGTATAATGAAAGATTCCGATACCGCACTCGATAAAATTGGCGCTGTTGTTGAAAATGTATTAGATATTCCTATTCATTATCACGCCCGGATAGATTTTAAAGGATTCGAAAAAGCAATCGATGCCGTAGGAGGAATCGAAGTTACTGTCGACAGAAGCTTTGTAGACGAAAAATACCCAATAGAAGACGGCACCGGAGAGGTTACGGTAGTTGCTTTCGATAAAGGAGACAGAAAAATGAATGGTGCTACTGCGTTAACCTATGCCCGCTCGAGACACGGAACAAATGGAGAAGGATCGGACTTTGCGCGCGCAGCCCGTCAACAGAAAATTTTAATGGCATTTAAATCTGAACTCTTCAGTTTTTCGACGCTTCTTTCAAGCAAGCGAATATCTAAATTACTCGATGTTGTAGAAGACCATTTCGAAACAGATCTTTCGTTAAGCGAAATGATGCATCTTGCATCGAATTTAAAAAACCTAGAAGCACAAGAAATTTCTACGTATGTATTCGACACCAGCCCATCTGGATTTTTAGTGAACTCCAAAACAGAAGACGGCGCATTTGTGCTTATCCCACCAAACTATAGTTTTTCTGAAATGCAATCATTCGTTAAAACAACGTTCACAGTAAGCAGCAGAAAAAAAGAAGGCGCACGAGTTATTGTACAAAACAGTACTTCTATAGAAGGACTCGCACATATTACAAAAGAAGCGTTAGAAAGAAACCAGTTCGATGTTGTTCGAGTAGAAAACTCCCCCTTACGAGACCTTGAAAGCACTATTATTTACGATTTGACTGCTGGAAAAAAACAAAAATCTATATCCGATATCCAAAATCAACTTCATGCAAAAATAGCGCCGATTATCCCAGACTTCTTGCAGAATTACGAGGATACAGATATTGTTGTAGTACTGGGACGAGACCAAGAAGGTCTTGTTGCAGGTGAACGCGCCCAAGCGCTTTAACTCTGGGGAATGTTCCCGAATACCGTATTTGGGCTCAATTTTCATCTTTCGGCAAAATTAAACAAATATCTTCACCAACACAACCATATTCCTTCAAAAATATTTATTTAATTTTACTCGAAATCTAAAAGTTCATCCTCAAAAGAGTATTCTGGAACACTCCCCTATGACTCCTCAACTGCCAACCGTCGTTCTTGCAGGTCGCTCTAATGTAGGGAAATCGAAGCTCTATAATAAGCTTAAAGAGCAGCCATCTGCTGTAGTTTCTGCTATTCCTGGGACCACCCGAGACGTAAATGAAACCACTATTCAATGGAATGGTGTGTCTTTTACGTTGGTAGATACTGCCGGCCTCGATATCCCGCAAGAACAAGATATAGACCAAAAAGTTATTAAAAACACCAAAGAAGCACTCGAAAAGGCAGATAGTATTCTTTTTGTTGTAGATACCAAGCATGGCATTACCCCGGCAGATAAAGATGCCTTAAAAGAGCTTTCTGCTTTCAAAAAAAACATGCTTTTAGTAGCAAATAAGGCCGATAGCCAAAAACTTTCGTATGCGGCAGCAGAATTTTATACACTAGGTGCTGGTGACCCGCATGTTGTCTCTGCGGTTACCGGTGTTGGGACAGGAGACCTGCTCGATGTGATTATCGACAATCTATCTCAGAAGATCAAAACAGAAAAAGATGAAGCTCTTATTAAACTTGCGTTTGTTGGTCAACCAAATGTTGGAAAATCTTCATTAGTAAATGCATTACTAGGAGAAGAGAGGGTGTTAGTACATGAATCTCCACACACCACCAGAGATCCAATCGACACCGACCTGACCTATAAAGACACCTTAATAACGTTGGTAGATACCGCAGGCTTACGAAGACCTGTTAAGATTAAACGTCAAACAATAGAAGACTCTTCTGTTCACAAAACAATCCAACGTTTAAAACACTCTACGCTTATTGGACTCGTGATAGATATTACAAAAGATATCCCCCGTCAAGATGCACGACTTGGCAATTTACTGGCGCAGGAAAAGAAAAACGTAATGATTATTGCAAACAAATGGGACCTCATTCCTGACAAAGACCCAAACACCATAAAAAAATACGAAGAATACGTATACCATAAACTCGGGATGATTAAATACGCACCTATTGTGTTTACCTCTGCAATAATAGACCAACGAACAGAAAATATTTTAGATACAGCTCTTCTTATTCAATCAGAGCAAGATAAATTCATAGAAGAAGATATTTTAAAAGAATTTTTGCAAGAGGCAACTCGCCGCCACAAGCCACACAGAGGAAAAGGCGTTCGACTTCCAGATTTATACGCCCTAAAACAAACTTCAACAAACCCTGCTGTTTTCAAACTTATTATAAAACCAAAAACAAGCCTTCGTCCTTCGTATGTTTCTTTTTTGGAACGTAGGCTTCGAGAAGACTTTGGTTTTATTGGAATCCCAATCACTATTCTTGTCGAGCACGCAAGTGCCGCTAAGAAAGACCATTAAATCCGAAATACTAAATACTAAAATCTAAACAAATATCAATATTTAAACAAATGCCAAGCTCAAAATTCGAAACGTTTTAAACATTAAATATTTTAATCTTGATATGGTTTCAAATTTCGAATTTAAATTTTAGAACTTCATACCTACTTTCTATGATATTACTTGTTGGTCTTGGAAATCCAGGAGAAAAATATACAAACACTCGCCACAATGCCGGTAGCATTCTTGTAGAGAAATGGGCAAAAGAAAATGGCGGCGAATTTTCGTTTAACAAAAAATTTAATGCAGCAGAATCAAAGACAACTTTCCAAGACACCGAAGTTCTTTGTCTTCTCCCTGAAACATTCATGAACAATTCAGGAGATGCTGTTCAAGCTACAGCGAGCTTTTACAAAATATCTCCAGAAAATATTTGGATAGTGCTTGATGATTTAAACTTAGACACTGGGATGGTTCGAACCAGACAAGCAGGATCAGCTGGTGGCCACAATGGATTAGAGTCTGTTATTCAAAAAATGGGGAAAGATACGCTCCCCCGTATCCGAATAGGAATAGGATTAAACGAAGGTGTCCCCTCTGAAACATATGTTCTTCAGCCTTTTTCAAACGAAGAAATAGAGAATCTTGCAACAGAAACATACAAAAAATTTACTAAAATATTAGAATCAGCCATCGAAAAAGGCTTTCCTAACGACACCTTAGCTTAAAATTAAACAGCTCCCTCCAAAGGCGGGCATGCATTAGGTGAGCCGTTTAATTTTATATAAAAAAACAAAAAACACCTCTTTGAATGGAGAGATGTTTTTTGTTAAAAGCTGGCCACGAGCAGAGACTCACTCCAAAAAAGAAGCTACTCTCAATTCTGTTACTCAAGGTAAGCTAGGAGGGGTTGCCACCCTTTTCACGCTCGTAACCAACTGTTAGGAATTGTAAAAGACTGGTCATCTTAATCGACTCCACTATTACTGTCAAATTTCTGTCCTCCTTTCGTCATCCTGAGTGATTAGCGAAGGATCTCTGAGACAAATTAAGAACAGAGATTCTTCCCCTGCAGTCAGAATGACGAAGGAAAGATGAGCAAAATTCACAAAATAAAAGAATATCTTTCATTGAAAAAAAATCTCAATATTTGACCAAAAAAGGCTTCTCTCGTATCCTACGTCTATATGATTCCACTTTCTGTTGGTCAGGAGTTTTCACCACAAGAGTTGGTGAAAGAGCTGATTTATCAGGGATATGAATATAATATTACTTCAGATAACCCCGGGGTATTCGCCCATCGTGGGGAAGTTGTTGATGTCTGGATTCCAGAACTGCCCCAACCAACCCGCATCCACTTTGGACCAAAACAAATAGAAAAACTTTCAGATATCGATCCATCGACTGGGAAGTTGGTTACCAGCAGAAAACAAATAAATATTATCCCGCCAGATATTTCTGACGAAAAAAAGAAAGCAAAAAAACAACAACGAGATTTTTCTTTTTTAATAGATCTCCTTCCTGGCGATTTTATTGTGCATGTCGATCATGGTATAGGAAAATTCACGGGCCTTCAGAAAAAAACGATTGCAAATCATGAGAAAGAATATTTTGTTATTGAATACAAAGGCGACGATAAACTCTTTGTTCCAATTGAATCTGCAGACCGAATAGATAAATATATTGGTGGTGGAAAACCGCCACTTCATAGACTGTCTGGCACCAGCTGGTATCAAATAACAAAAAAAATAAAAGAAGATGTCGAAAAAACAGCAAAAGAACTGCTCGACTTATACGCTCATCGAAAACTCGCAACAGCTAGAGCAGCAAAAAAGAATCTTCCAGAAGAACACGAACTAGCAGATTCGTTTGAATACCAAGAAACTCCAGATCAGCTTTCGTCCATAGCAGCAGTGTTAAAAGATTTAGAAAAAGAACATCCGATGGATCGGTTAGTATGTGGAGATGTTGGATTTGGAAAAACCGAAATTGCAATCCGAGCGGCATTTAAAATGGTTCTTTCTGGGTATCAAGTTGCCATTTTGGCGCCAACAACTATTCTTGCTCAACAGCATTACGATACGTTCCAAAAAAGACTCGAGCCCTTCAATATAGTAGTAGATGTACTAAGCAGATTCAGAAGCAAAGATCATCAGAAAAAAACAATTGCAGATTTAAAAAAAGGCAATGTCGACATTATTATTGGAACCCATAGAATTCTTTCGAAAGATGTTGAATTCGACAATATTGGGCTGCTTATTATAGACGAAGAGCAAAAATTTGGGGTAAAGCACAAAGAACATATTAAAAAAATGAAAACCGATATTCATGTGCTTACGCTGTCTGCTACCCCTATCCCCCGAACGCTTCATTTTTCACTTGCTGGCATCCGCGATATGAGTGTTATTTCTACTCCCCCAGAAGGCAGGCTTCCAATAAAAACAGTTATTAACCAGTACGAAAATGACCAAGTAAAAAGTGCTGTTACAAAAGAAGTATCTAGAGGCGGACAAGTTTACTATCTTTATAATAAAGTAGAGACCATGCCCGGGCGGCTAAAACAATTACGGAAACTATTGCCTGGTATTTCTATAGAACTTGCACATGGACAAATGCCCGAAGGAGGATTGTCTGATGTAATGCATAGGTTTGATATTGGAGAAATAGATATGTTGCTCTGTTCTACTATTATAGAAAATGGATTAGATCTCCCAAATGTAAATACGTTAATAGTAGAAAACTCAACAAAATTTGGATTAGCACAGCTATATCAACTTCGAGGCCGAATCGGTCGTGGCCATCGGCAGGCTTATTCGTATTTTATGTATAATCGGCTGAAACCAAACACCATTAGATCTAAAAAAGAGAAGCAGCCCCAGAGATCGCCACGTCGTTCTGAGACAGAACCCCTCGCGATGACAGACTCTGTGTTGTCGGAAAAAGAACCCCATCACTCCTCCGCCAGCGGGCGGATCCGGACGGGGCAAGCAAAAAAACCGATTGACACTATTCTATCCGAAAAGGAACAGAAGAGATTAGATGCTTTAGAAGAAGCATCCGAACTTGGAAGCGGTTTTCAGATTGCGATGCGTGATATGGAAATCCGTGGGGTTGGAAACATTTTAGGAAAAACTCAGCACGGAAACATGAGGGCTATTGGACTATCGTTTTACGAACGGCTCCTTTCACAAGCAATAGAAGAAATTAAAACAGGAACAAAAGCCCCTGTTATCTCTGACATTACTCTAGACCTACCACTAGAATATGGGATACCGCCAGAGCTTGAGCCTATCGAACAAAAACGAATGGCACTGTATCAACGGCTTGCAAATAGCGAAGACCTTACCGAGCTTGCGAAAGAAAAAGTAATCTACACCGAAAAAATACAAAGTCCACTGCTTGAAACATTTTTTGATATTCTCGAAATAAAAATTTTGGGAAGAACTGTTGGTGCTACTTCAGTAACGACCTCTATAGAAAAAAACGAAAGCGGAGAAGATCAACAAAAGTGTATTATCGAATTCAGAAATCACTCATACGCAAAAAATATCGATAAACTCTTAGAAAAATATCCGCAATGGAAAGTTGGCGACAAACAACTTATTCTGGTGGTAAAAAATCAAGATTGGCTCAGCATTATTAAAAACTCTTTCTCGATTCTTATAAAGGACTCACTACCACAAAAATAAAAACCTATGGAATCACTGTATTATACAAATGCCATAAATCTCTTTTATAAATTCGGGCCGCAACGAATGGCTCAGATTCGTAAACGTATTCCAGAGCCTCAGCATATTTGGGAGGCAGATAAACAAACATTAATCCAAACCGGTGTTCCAGAAAAAGTAATAGATGAATTTATTGCATTTCGACCAACAATAAATATTAAAAAAGAATGGGAAAAGCTCGACAACTTAGGAGTTCGAATGGTAACGCACAAGGACGATGAATATCCAGAGCTTCTGAAAGAGCTGTACTCCCCACCAATAGCATTATATGTAAGAGGAACTATTCCTAATGAATCATTTCCTAAACTCGCAATTGTAGGCTCAAGAAAAGTGAGCACCTACGGCAAACAAACTACTCCAGATATTGCTGCTCAGCTCGCCCAGACAGGCATTATTATTGTAAGTGGACTTGCTCTTGGAATAGACGGCCTTGCCCATCAGGCTGCTGTCGAAAACAACACTCCTACTATTGCAGTCCTTGGCTGCAGTATAGACGACGCATCTATTTATCCGCGTGCAAATTATCAACTTGCACATAATATAATAAAAACTGATGGAGCGATTATTTCTGAATACCCTCTTGGAACAGCCCCACTTAAACAACACTTTCCTGCTCGTAATAGAATTATCTCTGGTATGTCATTAGGAGTTCTTGTTATAGAAGCAACGCAGCAAAGTGGCTCGCTGCTTACCTCTCGGCATGCGCTCGACCAGAATCGAGAAGTATTTGCAATTCCTGGCAGTATTTATAATGAATCAAGTATTGGAACAAACAATCTTATTAAAATGGGAGCTCATTTAGTAAATAATGCACAAGACATTATAGATGTTTTAGATTTAAAAACATCCCCTCTCTTTGCAGACGATGGACCTGTAACTCCAGATACTTACGAAGAATCTTTGCTTTTACCTCTTCTCTCAAAAGAGCCTATTCATGTAGATATCCTTGTTTCTACTTCAACTCTCGACATGGCAGCTGTTTCTGCGACACTTACGTTAATGGAAATGAAAGGTAAAGTGCGGAATTTAGGAGGAATGATGTATGTTCGCTCTAAATAACAATCAATTCTGGGTTTAGAAAAGGCTAAAATAAATGGCTCACCTCGTAAGCCATTTGTTTTTTTATAAAAAAAACACTAGAGCGTTCACTCTAATGGACACCTTAAGGTGTGTCAGCCTTGCGGATGCCAACCGCAGTATAAAAATATATTAAGGCTAAGTTATTCTCCTTTATAGAAGAGAGGCGATACTAGCAAGGGGGATCTGCTCGCCCCTGGGTAAATGTTGTCTGGTTGCATGCACGGAAGGGACGAGATTCTTGACGCTTCGCGTGATCCTTCCTTGCTTCCGCCGCGGCTTCCTTGTGAGTCGAATCGTAGTAGTGCTCTTCCCACCCACAGGAAGTGCACTTAACGCGAATGCAGAGAGGTTTTTCTGAAGACATCAGAGATGCATCCTTTTTTAGGCGACTGTGAATCAATCACCAATAAACAACTATTACCACATAACACAAAACATGTCAAACAGTATTGCCTTCATTCTTAATTTTGCTATTCTTTAATCAACCCAACCAAAGATTGGATGCTCTCGTGAATCGACTCGCTCCAGCGTTACAAGTAATAACCACAGAGATCGTGTTAGCCTTTTGGATATCCAGCGTACCAGATAACTGGAAAACCATGCTAGCAGATGCTCTTAGGCCCCTTCTTTGATGAGGAGTATCGAGCCTATGGATTCTAGAGAAACCGTCCGAGAAACAGCTACGCTCGGACGGTTTTCATTTGACAGAATTTTACTTTATCGGCTATGGTATCGCTTGTTTATACACAGCACTTCTATTTGACGAACAATCCCCTTCTATTGAATAATAACCAAGACTATGAAACTCGTAATCGTCGAGTCTCCAACAAAAGCAAAAACTATCTCCCGTTTTTTAGGGAAAGGATATAAGGTCGAATCTTCATTCGGCCATATTCGAGATCTCCCGAAAAGTAAAATGGGAATAGATATAGAACACAACTTCGAACCAAAATATCTTGTTCCAAGAGACAAAAGTAAAAAAGTTAAACTCTTAAAAGATCTAGCCAAAAAAGCAGACGAAATTTATTTCGCAACTGACTCGGACAGAGAGGGAGAGGCTATTGCTTGGCATTTGGTAGAACTCTTAAAGCCAAAAAAAGAACAAGCCAAACGCATTACCTTTCACGAAATTACCAAGCATGCGATAGAACAGGCGCTGAAGGAACCAAGAGAACTCGACATGGATCGAGTAGATGCTCAGCAAGCTCGAAGAATTTTAGACAGGTTAGTTGGATACGAGCTCTCGCCTTTCTTGTGGCGTAAAGTAGCAAAAGGGCTTTCTGCTGGACGAGTACAATCGGTAACAGTGAGGTTGATTGTAGAACGTGAACGCGAGATAGAAAAATTCAAACCAGAAGAATATTGGTCTCTTCTGGCTCTTTTATTGTCTGAAAAAGATTCAGAAAAACCACTAGAAGCTTCGTTGGTTGCAAAGGAAGGGAAAAAATACGACAAGCTAGGCATTGCAGATAAAAAAACAATGGACGAAATTTTAAAAGACTTAAAAGACGCAAGCTATACGATTGAGTCTATCGAGAAAAAGGAGAAAAAAAGAAACCCTTATCCCCCATTTACAACATCTACTCTCCAGCAAGCTGCAAACAACCGGCTCGGGTTTTCTGCAGCCCAAACAATGCGGCTCGCTCAGCAATTATATGAAGGTGTCGAACTAGGAGAAAAAGGTTCTGTAGGGCTTATTACCTATATGAGAACCGATTCATTAACGTTATCTGATAAATTCTTAAAAGAAGCCCGAGATTTTATTGGCAAAGAATTTGGAGATAAATATTTACCAGAAAAAAAGAAACTTTATAAAACAGCATCTAAAGGTGCTCAAGAAGCACACGAAGCTATTCGGCCAACAGACCCAGAGCTTACCCCAGACGACGTACGCTCGCATTTGGACCCTCAACAAGCAAAATTATATACCCTTATATGGCAGCGAGCTGTTTCGGGACAAATGAACCCTGCAATCCTCGACCAAACCTCTGTTTCTATTAGCGCAGACAAATATACCTTTAGAGCATCTGGAAGTATTGTAAAATTCGATGGCTTCATGCAGGTATATCCATTAAAGACAGAAGAAAAAATATTCCCAGAAATGAAAGAAAAGGAAGTATTAGAATTAAAAGAACTTACACCAGACCAGCATTTTACCGAGCCACCACCACGCTATACCGAAGCGAGTTTGGTAAAAGAGTTAGAAAAAAAAGGCATTGGCAGACCATCTACCTATGCACCAACAATCAAAACGGTTATCGATAGAAATTATGTAGAGAAAGAAGCAAAAAAACTTTCACCAACCGAAATAGGAATAATGGTGAACGATGTTTTGGTTGAGCATTTCCCAAATGTTGTAGATTACGATTTTACCGCAAAAATGGAAGAAGATTTAGACGAGATAGCAGAAAACAAAAAAGAATGGGTACCAGTCATAAAAGAATTTTACGATCCGTTTAAGAAAAATTTAGATAAAAAGGAAAAAGAAGTTCAAAAATCAGACATTGCCGAGGAAGAAACCGATGAAAAATGTGAAAAATGCAATGAGCCAATGCTTATTAAAATGGGAAGATTCGGAAAATTCCTTGCATGCTCTGGCTATCCAGATTGTAAAAACGCTCGACCATTAGATAAAGATGGCGAACCTACAGCTCCTACGAACCCCGTATATTCGGACGAGGCATGCGAAGAGTGTAAAGATAAGATGGAACTAAAGAAAGGCCGGTTTGGAGCGTATTACAAATGCGTTGGAGAAGATTGTAAGCATACAAGAAGCGTTGAGGTGTTAACCGGAATTACCTGCCCTAAATGTGGCAAAGGAGATATTATCGAGCGCAGATCTAAGCGTGGTAAAACATTTTACGCCTGTAATAAATATCCAGACTGTAAAAACGCATATTGGAGCAAACCGACCGGCGAAGAATGTCCTGATTGTAAGAGTTTGCTTGTAGCTGGACCGAAAGGAACGATCGTATGCAGCAATAAAGAATGCAAAAAAGAAAAAGAATAATTTTGACCAATCCTTTTTAAATATATACACTTACATCTCCTTCCGGTCATCAAGGACCGTGGGAGACCGTTCTCACGTGCGGCGCCGGAAACATCTGGCGCCGTCTTCTTTTTGACAATTTCATTGTCGTATTATAGGCTATATATGAATCACTAGCATGATTCAGCCTCCTAGAGTGGTCAACAAATTCTCACCCGAACAAGAGAATGCGTATGGCCACCTTTTTTATTTGCATCTATTTCTGCTGAAAGCTATACTGGCAATTAGCTATGGAACCAAAAAAGAAAGTAAAAGTATCAGTGGAGCCGCTGCTGGCTATTATTAAACAGAACAAACTTCAAGTAGACACTAAAAAAGTCCGCCGTGCTTTTGAATATGCAGAAGAGGCTCATCGAGGACAAAAAAGGAAAAGCGGCGAACCATATATTATGCACCCACTTTCGGTTGCAATGACATTAGCAGATTTAGGGCTTGATGAATCAACCATTCTGGCAGGATTACTACACGATGTTCCAGAAGACACCATGCGAACATTAATAGATGTTCGTAAGGAATTTGGATCAGATGTAGGAACATTGGTAGAAGGCATAACCAAACTTGGAAAATTAAAATACCGAGGAATGGAGCGGTATGTAGAAAACCTACGAAAAATGTTTATTGCCATGGCGGCAGATATTAGAACCATCTTTATTAAATTCGCCGACCGTATTCACAACCTTCAAACACTCGATGCGTTACCAGAAAAAAAACAAAAACGAATTGCCGAAGAAACATTGAATATTTATGCACCAATCGCAAACAGACTCGGAGTTAACATTTTAAAAGATATATTAGAAGACCTCGCCTTTCAGAAAGCGTATCCTAAAGAATACGAGCAAGTACGAGTGTTATTGGAAACAGGCCAAAAAGAAAGAGACAAATGCTATATGCATTTGCATAAAGGAGTAACCGAAGCTCTGGTAGAGCAAAAAATTGAGATTATTTCTTTTTACGGAAGAACAAAACAAGCCTACAGTCTCTATAGAAAACTCAAACAACATAAAAATAATCCAAACAAAATTTTTGATCTATTAGCAATGAGAGTAATAGTTCCAACTATTCAAGATTGCTATGCCGCGCTTGGGGTTATTAACTCCAACTATCGTCCGTTGCCTGGCAGAATGAAAGATTATATTGCCCAACCAAAACCAAATGGCTATCAATCCCTGCATACCACGGTGTTATGCGATAAATCTATTGTTGAATTCCAAATCCGCACACCAGAAATGCATCAGCAAGCAGAGTATGGTATTGCGGCTCATTGGTTTTATGATGAAGACGGAGAACGGATTCCAGATAAAGATTTAAACTGGGTAAAAGAACTCGCGAAATGGCAAGCAGAAATTAAAAACGAAAAAAAATATCTTGAGTCATTAAAGATAGATGTTTTTCAGAACCGTATTTTTGTGTTTACTCCGCAAGGAGATGTTATAGATTTACCCGAAGACTCTACGCCGGTAGATTTTGCGTATGCAATTCATTCGGAAATTGGCGATAAATGCTCGCGAGCAAAAGTAAATAGCCAATTAGTAAAGCTCGACCATAAACTTCAGAGTGGTGATGTAGCAGAAATTATTGTAGAAAAAAACAGAAAGGGTCCAAACCCTAACTGGCTTAAATTTGTAAAAACAAATCAAGCAAAAACTCGTATTCGTGCCAATGCTCCAAAGCCTGTGTGGGAGCAAGTTATTTCTGGTGTTGGACAAAAGCTTAGCAAAAGGAAAAAATAGGTCCATGCCTCTCGCCGCAGATCAAACGCAGATTGTTATCACAGATATAACGTTTCTCTCGCCACAGATGTTACACAGATAAAATTCGCAGATATTACAAGTCAGACGACAGTATTACTCTCTTTACTACGACGCCATCTGAACCAAAGAGTAACAAAAGCCCCAATGTTAGTTGGGTTCTTTTTAAATATCCTAAAATTTGAGCAAGATCTTTGTTTCGAACACTATCGTGAGCTTTCAATTCTATAACTAATTTATTCTCTACAATAAAATCTATAAAATACTGCCCAATAATTTTTTTATGGTAATAAAGCGGTGTTTTTACTTCTCGTCTAAAACTAATACTCTTGTGTAAAAATTCTTCAGCTAAAGCTCTTTGATAATAAGCCTCTCGATATCCAGTACCCAAGGTGTTATAAACTTGGTATGCACATCCAATCACTGCGTGGGTGAGTTTTGGATCTACAGTACCATCCATAATAATACATGTTATCTGTAAAAAGAATGTCCAACCTATCTTTTTTATCTGTGGGAACAATCTGTGCTGTATCTGCGGCGAGAGAAAAGCTTATTCCGTTAATTTACCTACAATACTACCTAAATCTTCTGGGGTATAAAACTCTATAACAACCTGGCCTTTACCGTTGTTATTCTTTATTTTAACTTTGGTTCCTAATACTTCTTCCAATGCTTCTTCTTGAGCAATAGTAGAAGGGTCTTTTCGTAATGCTCTATCGTGGGTTCGAACTTTTGTTCGCTGTACTTCTGTTAATGCTTTTGTTCCTGTCATCTCGCCTCTCTTCATTTGCTCCCACATTTCTAACTGCTCTTTTTCTGTTTTTACACTTAACAAATTCCGTGCTTGGTATTCGTTAATTTCTCCTACTGCTAATGAATGCTGAATGGTATCTGGTAATTTTAGCAACCGTAGAGTATTTGCAACCACCGATCTGCTCTTTCCCATTTTAGTGGCCACTTGTTCTTGCGTTAAAGAAAAATCGTCCATTAATTGATGATACCCTTCTGCTAACTCTATAGCATTCAAATCGGATCGCTGGATGTTTTCTATCATCGCTAATTCTAGTTTTTCTAAATCCCCTGTTTCTCTAATAATAGCTGGTACTTCTTTCATCCCCACCCGCTTTGCAGCTGCAAGTCTTCTGTGTCCAGCAATAACAACATACCCACCATTCGGGTCTATACTTACCACCAATGGTTGCAAAATTCCATGGACTTTTATGGATTCAGCAAGCGAGTTTAATTCTGCTGAATTCATGTCTTTACGAGGCTGGTATGGATTGTCTTCTATCTCGGAAACCTCTAAATGAATAACTCTATCGCTCTTTACTGGCGCTGTATCTTGCAGTGTTTCTTTTGTTTTTGTTTGAGGAATAGATACCTCTTCTTCATCCATAACCGGTGATACGGTTGGAATAAGCGAGGACAAACCTCTTCCTAAAGCTTTTTTTGCCATATATAATTGTCATTCTGAGTGGAACGAAGAATCTTCCTTTTATGCCCAGAGATCCTTCGTCGCAAGACTCCTCAGGATGACACTGCGTTATTGTATTTTACCTCTTCCATATTTTTGTATTATTCAGTGTAAGCTTCAAAAGAGTCGAGTATCTCCCGTGTCAACTTTTCGTATGCACGAGCACCTTTTGATTTTGAATCGTAATTTATAATAGGTAATCCATGGGAAGGAGCTTCTGCTAAACGAACATTCCGAGGAATAACCGATCGAAAAATTTTGTTTGGGAAATATTGATACAGCTCTTTCATAACCTCGTCGGAAAGCCCAACGCGTTTATCAAACATGGTAATAACGGCTCCTAAAATATTTAAATCTGGTTGTAAGTTTTCTTTTACAAGCTTTATGGTATTAAGCAGCTGCCCTAATCCTTCTAATGCATAATACTCTGCTTGAACAGGAATAAGAATATCGGTTGCTCCTACCAGCCCATTTATTGTAAGTAATCCTAAGGTTGGTGGACAGTCGATTATAATAAAATCGTAGGCATCGCCTAAAGATCTTAGACTATCTCCTAGCCGGTGTTCTCTACGGTCTAAATCGACCAACTCAACGACTGCTCCAGCAAGCTGGATAGTAGCTGGCGCCATATGAAGTCGTTCCGTTTTTTTACCAATAATAACCGAATCAATCGGATGAACTCCAACAATAGCTTCGTAAATTCCTTTCTCTAATTCGCTGTGAGCAATGCCAAGCCCGCTTGTTGCATTTGCTTGAGGGTCCAAATCTACTAAGAGCACGCTTTTACCTAAATACGCTAAATAGGTAGCAAAATTCACCGCTGTAGTTGTTTTCCCAACACCGCCCTTCTGATTCACAACAGATATTATTCGTGCCATAGCGTTACATCAAAACTTTAGCTTCCATAATTAGCTAAAGCAAATTATTACAGCTTTCGTTTGCTGTTCCTTCTTCAACACAGTGTCAGAGACTGCCATTGTGTTGACCTTATAAATTCATTGTATCACACTCCTTTTTTTGATAAAAGAACTAAAAACAGCCCTTGTTTTTGACGTATACAAATAGGCCTGTCTCGTCTCAGTTTCGCAGTAGGAACAGGGGTTTACCCAGCCCCAGTTTCGCAGTAGGAACAGGGTTTACCCAGCCCCAGTTTCGCAGTAGGAACAGGGTTTACCCAGCCCCAGTTTCGCAGTAAGCGAAACTGGGGCTGGGTTTACATTTCCGCCATTTTCCATTAAAGTATGGAATGTTATGTAAGTACAAAATTGAATACATCATTCTATTTTGAAGAGGAGGAATGTACGGAAGCTACCCGCATTCGAATTCTATTCGAATGCAAAAACTGTACTTACTGCATACAAGATAGAATGCACCATTCTATCTTGAGAGGAGGAGTAAACGGAAGGTGCAGTATTCACGTTTACGTGGATACCAAACCTGGAGTTTTACTCCGACGCGGGCCGCCGTGGTGAAACTGGTAGACACGTGGGTCTCAAAAACCCATGAGGGCAACCTCGTGTCGGTTCGACTCCGACCGGCGGCATTTTGTGATCAGGACTCGGGCAAAAATAGTGAGAGTTTTTACCCCGTCCAGGCAGCCTGTGACTGGGGCGATTCTCTCTTCGCCCACCAAATATTCGTAGAGTGTCAGAGTAGCTCCCCGGCACGCTGCTACGCTCTGGCCGGGGCAAGCAGTTGGTTTATAATCGCACATTATTTGCATAAGATTTGTTGTGTGACAGAGTAGCTCAGTTGGTTAGAGCGAGGGAATCATAACCCCTAGGTCGTGAGTTCAATCCTCACCTCTGTCACTCAACAAATCTTACATAGCTGCATTGCACAAAGTTAAATGCATCATTTCACTTTGAGAGGAAGAATATACGGAAGCTGAAGCATTCGAATTCTATTCGGATGCAGAAGCTGGAGTGCTATTCTGACGAAGAGCGAGGGAATCATAACCCCTAGAGCCTGTCCTGAGAGAGCCGTGTGAGCCGAATGGATCATGAGTTCAATCCTCACCCCTGGCACAGATCTAATCTTAAAGAGTACGAGACCGATTCCTACAATCAAATAAATGTCATCCTGATTGCAGGAGAAGGATCCTCATTACAGGTCTGCAGCCTATAGGGAAGATCCTTCGGGATGCACTCAGGATGACATTTATAATAGGGTAGCTTCAAAAAATGCAGAGGTACAATGATTTGACTAAAACACCCCTCCCTGCTATTGTTGCGAATGTGTTTTAGGAAGTGATCTAACCAAATGAAATGCATCATTTCATTTGAAAAGGAGGAGCAGGCGTAAGGTGCAGTATTCACATTTATGTGGATACCGAACCTGATCAAATATTTTCTATCAGATGAAATGCATCATTTTATCTGGAAAGGAGAAATTTATGGAAGCTGACCGTATTCAAACTCTGTTTGGATACCGAAGCTGGAATAAAATTTCGACGCGACGCGGGGTAGAGAAACGGCATCTCGCCTGGCTCATAACCAGGAGACTGTGGGTTCGAATCCCACCCCCGCCACCAAAAAACCCGTCTTTTACAGACGGGCTTTTTGATACCTCAATTTCAGCGTTTTTTATTAACAGCGCCGTTGAACGATTGGGACCATCATTCGAATTTTAATTCCTTTATTGCAGTGAGATCTATTCCGTATTTTTTATACACTTTTATAGTGTTCATAGAGGTTGTTTGTGAAATTTCATATCCCAACAATTTTACTATTTTTTCTACTTCTTCTTCTGAATTTCCTTCTACTTCTAAATAGGGAGGAATAAGAGGCCAAAAATCAATTTCTACCTGAACTCCTTCAAGAACATAACTTATTCGTTTATTTTCTTGATACCCATTATTACTATACCCTAATTTTTCTAACAAAAAATTTGCTTTTTCAAAATCACTCACCTCAAGCTCAATTTCTTCTGTTCCATCAATGTTATCATTTTGAATTTCTTTAATGGTTAGTGTTGTTTCTTCCCCATCAGTTCTTAATCTGACCCATGAGTTATCTTTTTTTGGAAAAAAATCATAAACATACCTTTTTTGCTCTCTTTCTTTGATTTTTTTTGCACCTAAAGATTTTAATTTGGAAAGTATAGTATCAACATCAATATCTAAGATTTTTGCTTCAAATTCAGTATCCATAATTTATAAAAAATATTAAAATCTTTTTGTCCCGATTTTCTAGATGTATATTTTACTGCCTCTTTAATCTCTATCCCTAAGATATACCTAATTCACAGAACATATGACAGTAGTATATAAGGTAGCATATTCTATTTTTATTTGACAAACACATAATAATGCATAAAATAAACGGCTCACGTGATGAGCCGTTTATTTTTTATGATAATTATGCGAAATATACTATTTTTTCTGTGCTTGTGCTGGTGATATTACTACTGGCTTCTCATTAAATGAATTAATAAATGCATTTAATATCGAAACAACTAAGCTAAACAACAACGCCCACCAAAATCCTGCCACAGTAAACCCTGGCACAACTGCACTTGCAAGCAAAACAAGCAGCGCGTTTATTACAAATGTTAAAAGCCCGAGCGAAAGAATATTTATTGGCAATGTAAGCAGCAAAATAATTGGTCGCAAAAATGCATTTATTAAACCAATCACAATTGCTGTTACAAGCGCTGCCACCAACCCGGTTACAACGACTCCTGGCAAAAGATATGCTGCAATTAAGATAACCGCCGCACTTAAAAGAAGCTTAAGAACTCTATTCATAGAACAAAAATTACTATTTAATAATAGTAATTATACCACAAAATTGTCTTTAATAACCGATAAGGTAGACCACCCCCGTCACTTCGCCTCCGACTATGGACGGGGCAGGCCCCTGGCTCCCTTCCTTCGTAAGGAGGGGGAAAAACCTCTTTAAAAGGGAAGATCGACACGCGGCAGAAGGCGGCGGGTCGATCGGGGTGAAAGTAGTGGGTTGTGGTGGCGATCGCCGAGCGATCAAAAGAGGTCGAGGGAGTGCGCCGCGAGCAGAAGCCCGCAGACTATTACGAAACCGACCATTATCCAGGTGGGGTCCGGGAACATCGCAACCGTCTTGCTGCTCTTGGAGCTCATGTTGTCCCTTTCCGGGATCTGCCTGAGATCGATCTCCTCGACCTCTGTTAAATGCATTATACCACAACTTAATGATTTTGTCAACAACAAAAAAGCCCTAAAATAAAGGCTTTCTTCCACAAATACGCTTAATTTAGGGCTTTTATTCTTTTGCAGCCGCTAAGTATAGATCCATCAATTTTTGTGTATTTCTACCCACTTTGCCATCTCCTACTACCATATTATCTACCTTAACAACTGGCACAATATCTTTCCCCGTAGCAGTAATAAACGCCTCTGTAGCACTTTCTAACTCGCCTATTTTAACCTCTCTTTCTTCTATTTTGTAATCTTTTTGTGCCAATTCCAACACCACATCGCGGGTAATCCCATGTAATATCCCCTCTTTAGGAGTAACCAAAACATCGCCATTCCATAAAAAGAAATTAGCTCTCGAAGCTTCTGTAATACATCCATCTGGGGTATATAATATCTCGAATGCTTCTTCTTTCTTCTGCTGTGCCTGGTTCTTTACTGCTGGAGCATAATTAAGGGTTTTTATATCCACCAAATCTCTTTGATACGGAATGGTCATTAATTTTACTCCCTCTGTGTATACTTCCCCCGGAAAAGGATCGTCTTCATGAAAAAGAATATACATGTTTTCTTCTCCGTCTTTAGAAATACCATTACTCGATTCCCCGCCAGTCAAAACAATCCGAGCATGGGCATTTGGATCTTTATTTTTCTGAATTAATTCTGTTAAAGTGTTAAATAATTTTTCTTTTGTAATAGGAACTTGCAAACCCATCTTTTTTGCTGAACCAAAAAATCGATCAATATGACGATCGATAAAACAAAACTTTCCATTGCGGGCTCGAATGTAATCAAAAATACCATAGCCGCGAAGAACTCCTAAATCGTTCAATGGTAAAGATGCATTCTTAAATGGAATTATTGCCCCATTTAAATAACAGTATGTAAGCATACCTTTATTGTTTTTATATTTTAAACGTCTTGAAGAAACCGCAAAAGTGTTCGTACCCCAAAGCCGGTTCCGCCTTTTGAAATATATCCTTTTTCTTTAGAAGACCATGCTGGGCCAGCAATATCTAAATGCGCCCATGGTGTTTCTTGCACAAAATTCTTTAAAAACAACGCTCCAGTAATAGTACCTGCTCCAGTTCCTGGGGTCGAAATATTCTTTACATCCGCGATATCACTCTTCATTGCTTCGGCGTACTCCTCTTCTAATGGCAGCTGCCACATTCTTTCGCCGGCATCTTGAGAGGCTTTTTCTACCGATTTTATAAGTTGTTGGTCTGTCCCTAAAATAGCAGCTACATCGTTACCTAAAGCAACAATACACGCGCCAGTAAGGGTCGCCAAATCTACAATAGAATCTGGTTTAAATGTCTCGGCATATGATAGTGCATCTGCGAGCACCATTCTTCCCTCGGCATCGGTATTTAACACCTCTATTGTTTTCTTATTAAATGCTGTTACCACATCTCCCGGCTTAATAGCTGTTCCAGAAGGAAGGTTTTCGCATGTAGCAACTAAACCATGCACTTCTACACGAGGTAATGATTGAGCAATCTGAGAAAACACCCCTAATACAGTTGCTGCGCCTGCCATATCCATTTTCATGGTCTCCATTCCATCCGAGGGCTTTAAAGATATACCGCCACTATCAAACGTAATTCCCTTTCCAATTAAGAACACTTTTTTCTTTGTTGCTTGTCGAGGTTTATAGGTAAGATGCACAAGATAGGGCGGCTGTTCCGATCCACGCGCAACGGCCAGAATAGATCCAAACCCTTTCTTCTTTAATTCTGTTTTATCTAAAACTTTACACGTAATAAGTGGAGATGCTTTTGCAATCTCTTCGGCTTTTTCTTTAAGTACCGTTGGTGTTACTTCATCACCTGGTTCGTTTACCAAATCTCTTGCAAGCATGGCGCCATAGGCATACTGCTCACCTTTCTCTATTGATTTCTTTACTGCTTGTAATGCCTTTTTATCTTTGTGAATTAAAACAACCTCTGCTATTACTTTTTTCTCGTCTGGGTCTGGTGATTTATATTTCTTAAACTTATATTGAGATAACAGCACACCCTCCACCACATCGGGGATACTATCACCAACTTTTTTTCTTTTTGGTAAATACTCGGTTGCTAACAATGCCAAAGAGACAATATTAGAAGACTGTGCTGTTTTTGTTGCTTGCGCAGCAGCAAAGCGAAGCACTTCGTCTGTTAGTTTTACCTTTTCTCCTAACCCAACAAAAATTAATTTTCGAGCTGATTCAGACTGAGATAAAGCATGAACAAAAATTGAATTCTTTTTGCCTTTAAATCCATCTGCTTTAATCGATTTTAATACAGACTCTTTGTCTGTTTCTGCTAAAAATGTTGTTTGCTTTTCTATCTCTGCCTGGTCTTCTATTACAAATACCACAAAGGCTTCTACAGAAATATCTTTATCCCACTGTGCCGAAGCTTTAAAAATTGTTTTATCCATAGGTTTTTTGTAAATACTCGATTGCTTTATCGTCGTCATCTGCGATCATGGTGTCGGTGTTAGGGTCTATAAGTACTGGAACAAACTGTTGACCAGAAATTTTCTCTACTTCGGTTCTGTCGGCACGATTTGCTGGAACACTATGAGAAACATACTCTATTCCCATTTCCTTGAGGGTATTTCTTACTTTAATACAGTAGGGACAGTGTTCGAGTTCGTACATTTCAAGTTTTTTTTCTGGTTGTTGTGCCATAGAATTGTTGTTATAAACAAAATCTCGCGATAGTGCGAGACTTCATCTTATAGTATTAATTTCGTTTTTGCAACCATCAAAAGGTTAGTACATATTCTTTTTATTTAGGAACACTTTACGCAAAAACTTCCTTTTTCTAAATAATTTTTTATCGACACTTAATGCTTTAGATCCACTCGACAACAAGATTACCATTTGAATAATAATCAGCAGTAAATTTAACGACCACGTAGAAGGACTCGACCACGATGCCAAGAAGAAAAATGTTGAGTTAAGAAAAACGCCCCCTAGTGCAGCAAGATTTACAAACAAGCCTATAATCAACAAAGCTCCTATTACTATCTCTCCCCACTGAACTATTTGTGCCCAGGTGGCAGCATTCGGAGTAATATATGTTTCGAATAATGTTAAAAACCAACCAGGGACATCTCCAGATAAAAGATACGCAATGGTTCCTTCTATCTTTTCTGTAAACTCGCCGTCCATCACTTTCTGAACCCCACTTTTTATCCAAAGCGCACCAATAGTAATACGAATAATTGAAAGCCAAAAAGAACTCCATTTATCTGGGCCATTACCAACTGAAATTGTCATATGTGATTTTTATATTGCTACGACTTCTTTTATTTCTGGGACATGTTTTTTTATTTCTTTTTCTAATCCCATTTTTAATGTAACACTCGAAAGTGGACATCCCTCACAAGCCCCCATTAAGGTAACCAACACTACGCCGTTTTCATAACTAACAAAAGAAACATCTCCGCCATCTTGTTGGATAAACGGGCGCACGATTGCTATCGCTTTTTCGATCTTTTCAACAGTTTCTTTTGTGGCTTTCATATATTATTTTACACGAAGTGCATTAAAAACTCCATCACGAACAAGTAATGCGCACTTTAAACGCACTGGCGTAATCTCTATCCCGAGCATATCTACTATATCTTCTTGTGTAAGTTTTAAAACCTCTTCAGCAGACTTACCTTTTGTCCATTCGGTAACTAATGATGCGGCTGCAATGCTAATAGCACACCCATGACCATCGAAACCAATTCCTTTAATTAAATCGTGAGTGTTAATCCAAACATCGATTTCATCTCCACACAAAGGATTCGATACATGAGCATGATGAGTACATTCAGAAATCTCCCCTCTATTTTGAGGATGTTTATAATGCTCTAAAATATGCTCTCGGTACATCGACATATTATATAAACTTTTTTACGGCTCTTTCTAGAGATTGTAAAAACTTGGCAATATCTTCTTCTGTGTTATACACCCACACACTCGCTCGTGCAGTAGCAGAGATATTAAGATACGTATGTAACGGCATGGCACAATGATGGCCAGCTCGGACTGCTATCGTGTCTTCGTCTAGCACTTGAGCTATATCATGCGGATGAACACCTTTTACTGTAAAAGACACACAACTCGAGCGTTTTTCACTTTCTTCCGGGCCAAAAATAAACACTTCATTACTATCGTCTGAACTTCGAATAGAAGAGTTTTCTTCCCTCCCTCTTGCTTCAAGAGGGAGTTGGAGGGAGTTATTACGTAAACCATCAACAAGCAACTTTAATAATTTTTCTTCGTGATTTTTTATATTATCAAGCCCTATATCTTTAACAAACCGAACAGCAGCGGCTAATCCTATTGCTCCTGCAATATGAGGAGTTCCAGCTTCTAACTTCCAAGGCATGGTGTTCCATGTTGATTCATTTTTTGTTACTTCTCGAATCATACTGCCGCCTGTTATAAACGGCTCAACAGCATGAGCCGTTTCTTTTTTTATATACAACACCCCTATTCCTGTTGGTCCACCAAGTTTATGGCCAGAAAACACCAAAAAATCGCAGTCTAATTCTTTTACATCTATTGGTATATGAGGTGCACTTTGGGCGGCATCTATTAACACTGGCACATTCTGTTTTTTAGCTTGAGAAATAATCTCTTTAATTGGGTTAATAGTCCCCAGCACGTTTGATACATGAGCAAGGGCTAAAAAATCTATTTTTTTAGGGAGACCACCCCCTACCCCCTCCTTCGAAAGGAGGGGAGAAAGCTCGCCATTATCATCAACGTCTAAATACACCAACTCCCCATTTTTCTCTTTTACTAATTGCTGCCAAGGAACAATATTACTATGATGCTCTGCAATAGAAAGCCCGATAGTGCACGCTTCTTTTAGATTCCTTCTCGCCCATACATGCGCTACCAGATTAATCCCCTCTGTTGCGTTTTTTACAAATACAATTTCTTCTGGGTCTGCGTTCAAAAATTTCGCAATCTCAGCGCGAGCATCTTCGTACTCCTGAGTTGCTTTCTCACTTAAACTATAAATCCCTCTATGGATGTTGGCAGAATATTTCGTATAATAATCGCTTATAGCATCTAAAACACACTGCGGTTTTAATGCAGTTGCAGCACTATCTAAATACACCAGCTGGGGATGGTGTTTAAATATCGGAAATTGTTTTTTGATATTATTGCCTAGCATATATGTATTGTCATTTCGACTGAAGCGAATCCCCCCGCTTAGAATAAGAGGGGGCTAGGGGGAGATATTTTCATTTCTTTTCTTACATTCAAAATATATCTTCTCACAGACTCCTTCGATACCTTTAAAAATTTCTTTACTATTAAACCTTATAACTACAATTCCTTTCTGGTGTAAAAACAACGCTCTTTCTTTGTCTTTTGAGATATTTTGAGGATCTTCATGAGTAATGCCGTCAACCTCTACTGCCAATCTCAGCTGAGGACAATAAAAATCTATAATGTATTCACCTACTCCATACTGTCGCCAAAACTTGTATCCCAATTGCTTGCGTCTTAATTTCTGCCAAAGAATTTGTTCTCCTTTAGGCATTTCTTTTCTAAGCTTTCTTCTGAGTTGTTTTTTAAGAGAATCATTATACATAATATAATCTAATATCCCTCCCCAACCCTCCCTTATATAAGGGAGGGGGAATAAAGCTCCTCACCAAAGGACGGAGGCTCGAGATGACATTTTTTAAACAAATCATATAAGGGAGGGGGTTAGGTCATACGATTTCATTCTACTATGAATCTCTCCTAAAAACCCTTTTGCAATAAGCTCTTCTGCTGTTTTTACATCAATCCCACGAGATTGTAAATAAAACAACTGATCTTCGTTAATCCTTCCGGTTGTCGCAGCATGACTTGCTTTTACGTTATTAGCGTTTATCTCTAACTCTGGTTTTGCACGCGAAGTGGCGTGCTCGGAAACCAGCAACACCCTATTTTCTAAAAATGCATTTGATTGTTGGGCTGTTTTGTCTATTTTAATCATTCCAAAAAATTCTTGTAAACTCTTGTCTTTCCCCACCCCTTTAAACAATGTTTTAGATTTTGAGCGTTCACCTTTGTGATGCTGCACCAAATTAAATCGATACTTTTCTTCTCCATGACTCAACACAGCGCCATATACTTCGGCTTGGGCGTCTTCTTCTATCTCTACAACAAGCTCTCGCTCTTTCTCGGCTTCTTCTACCATAACTGTTTGAGGGATATAAAAATATGAAACAAACGCATTTGGTTTTACTTTTATTATTGCTTTTCCAGATTTTTCTGCAGTATCAAAAATAGTGACTGTTTCACCAGCCTCTACAATGATATTACTTAATTTGTTATTCCATTCAATTTGTTTCATACATTCTGCAACACACCCCAGCCTTAGGCCACCCCTCTCCCCACACTTCGCCAAGAAGGCTACGGACGGGGCACAGCTAGAGGGGACCTAAGCATCAACCAACACTTCCCTCCATTTCTAATTCTATCAACCTGTTCATTTCTACCGCGTATTCTAATGGCAATTCTTTTACAATCGGCTCGATAAATCCATTTACAATCATTAAGCTTGCTTCTTGCTCGGTTAGCCCCCTGCTTTGCAAATAAAATAACTGATCCGCTCCAATTTTCGAAACACTTGCTTCGTGACCAATACTTACATCGCTATTATCTATCTGCATGTCTGGATACGTATCAGAAATAGATTGTTCATCTAGAATTAAAGCATCGCACACAACATTTGAAGTAACATGATGCGCGTTAGGATGAACCTTTAACAATCCTCTATAACTTGTTCTTCCGCCACCATAACTTATAGATTTAGAAACCACATGCGAAGTAGTATACGGAGCAACATGCACTACTTTTCCACCTGTATCTTGGTGCTGGTCTTTTCCTGCCATAGCTAAAGAGAGAATATCTGCACGCGCGCCCTTGCCAACTAAATACACAGCTGGATATTTCATAGTGGCTTTGCTTCCCAAATTTCCGTCTACCCATTCCACAGTAGCGTCTTCGTGTGCAAATGCTCGTTTGGTAACGAGGTTATATACATTCTTAGACCAATTCTGAACAGTAGTATACCGAACACGAGCTCCTTTGAGTGCAATAATTTCCACTACCGCGCTATGCAAAGAAGAGGATTGATAATTAGGGGCAGTACAACCTTCTACATAATGAACAAAGCTTCCTTCGTCTGCAATAATAAGTGTTCGCTCGAATTGCCCTAAATTTCTGGCATTCATTCTAAAATATGCCTGCAATGGTTTTTCTACATGTACACCAGGCGGCACGTACACAAAACTCCCGCCACTCCAAGTAGCGCTATTTAAAGCTGCAAATTTATTATCACTCGCAGGAATAATACTGCCTAAATATTTCTTTACTAATTCTGGATGCGTTTTTATTGCTGTTTCTACATCACTAAAAATAACCCCCTTGGCTTCTAAATCTTTTTGTATACTGTGATACACCACCTCAGAGTCGTACTGAGCACCCACGCCTGCTAAAAAATCTTGCTCCATTTGTGGAACACCTAATTTATCAAAAGTTGTTTTAATGTATAGAGGAATATCGTCCCAGCTTTGTTCTTGTTTTTCGGATGGCTTAAGATAGTAATAGATATTTTTAAAATCTAATCCAGAGAGATCTGCTCCCCAATCTGGCATGCTCTTTTTTTGAAACCATTCAAATCCATTTAATCTAAAATCGCGAACCCATTTGGGCTCGTTTTTATGATGAGAAATTTCTTCTACAATTTTACGGCTTAATCCTTTTGGCGTTTTTATAATATGCGCCTCTTTATCCTTAAACCCGTATTTGTAGTCTTTTGCAGGTGCAAATGTTTGGTTCATATTTTTTCATACCCCACCTCTTCTAGTGTATGAGCTAATTCTTTTCCGCCTGTCTTTACAATCGTGCCGTTTTTCATAATATGAACAAAATTTGGCTCTAAGTATTTTAAAATACGACTGTAATGAGTTATAGCAAGAACTCCTTTTTCTTTTTTCATCCATTCTTTAATATTCTTGGCAACAATTTGTAATGAATCTATGTCTAAACCAGAATCGGTTTCGTCGAGCATAACAAACGAAGGGTCTAACACTGAAAGCTGAAGCATTTCTGCTTTCTTTTTTTCGCCACCAGAAAAACCTTCATTTACTCCTCGTTCTTTAAATTGCGTTGGAAGGCTTAATTCTGACATAGATTTTTCTATATCTTTATTAAATTCCACAATGGCAGGGGTGGTTTCTTTTACATGCTGGTGGGCAGATCGTAAAAAGCTTGTCATGCTTACCCCTGGAATTTCTACAGGATACTGAAATGCCAAAAATATTCCCTTTTGGGCTCTTTCATCTGGAGAAAAATCTAATATATCTTCGCCTTGAAATAAAATCTTACCACTAACAACTGTATATGCGGGGTTTCCAGCAATAACATTTGCCAGAGTAGATTTCCCACTCCCATTAGGCCCCATAATGGCATGAATTTCTCCAGGATTAATGGTTAACGAAAAATTAGATAATATTTTTGTAGTATCTATTTTTACATTTAACTTTTTTATTTCTAGCATTGAATTCATAGAAACAGCTTTCTTGACTTTCCCTCTTAATACAACAATATTTTAATCAACGTGCTAATGCCGCACTCTTTATCTAATGTTCATGTGAGTAAGTAGGAGCCAACAACCTTGGTGGCCGAAAACGCTCGCATGTTCTTTTTTCTTAATATTGACTGCATATATCTTCGTGCTATTATGAATTTAACCAAGACATGGGCCGTTACGGTACGGTTCTGTCGAGCGTTCGCGGGTTGACTGCTGCCCAACAGCAACGTATAGTCAACCCTTCTTTTTTTTCATCCCTTCCAGACATTTCCGTAATGCTTTTACGGTTTTTTTAATGTCTTTATCTGTGGTGTGCTTAGAAAGAGAAAACCGAATAAAACTGTTAGATTCTTCTTCGCTATACCCAAGCGCTTCTATAACATGAGAAGGCTCTAAAGCTCCTGTGGTGCATGCCGAGCCACCAGATGCTGCTATATCTAATTCATCGAGCTTTACAAGCAAAGCATCTCTATCTATTCCTGGAATGAGTATTCCTAAAATATGAGGAGCAGCATCTTCCGGGGTTATAATCTTTACGAGTTCTTTTAACTTCTTCTCTATTCCATGCTTTAGTTGAATACGTAAATCGTCCACTGTTTGCGAATAGCCAGAACCGTCTTTTCTAATAATAATACTTGCTACTCCAAAACCAACAATACCTGCTACATTCTCTGTTCCAGCACGTAGAGATCGCTCTTGTGCGCCTCCGCGAACCAACGGAGGCAAAGCAACCGTATCTTTAAGATATAAAGCCCCAACGCCTTTAGGGCCATGTACTTTATGCGAGCTTATAGTTAAAGCATCTACTCCTAAATAATCTACCGAACAATCCATATACCCATATGCCTGTACGGCATCGGTATGCACAAGCGTGTCTGGGTTTTGCTTTTTAATACGTTTGGCTATTTGCTCTATAGGTTGAACAGCTCCCATTTCGTTGTTTACCATCATAATAGAAACAAAGGCAGTGTCTACCTGAACAGCATCTACTACGGCCTCTACATCTATATGCCCAAGTTTATTTACTGGTATAACATCTACCGTGTAGCCGTTATTCTCTAACTCTTCTACAGGCTCTAATATCGAATGATGCTCTACTGAAGAAATAACAATATGCTTTTTCTCTGGAGCGAGCTTAGCAGCTCCAAATACAAACAAATTATTTGCCTCTGTTGCACCACTTGTAAAAATAATTTCTCGAGGTTTACAATGCAACAGCAATGCAATTCGTGCACGAGCTTTATCTATTGCTGTCCGAGCTGTTCTACCAACTTTATGAAAAGAAGAGGCATTTCCAAAACTCTCGCCTAAATACGGAAGCATGGCTTTAAGGACTCTTTCATCTATTTTCGTTGTAGCTGCGTTATCTAAATACGTCATATTAAATCTTTCAGCACCACCTTACTCAGTGACTCCCAAACATTTTTTTCTACCTTATTCCATGCAACCTTTTTATCGCACGACGCTTTTCTACAATCGCAAACATTTTGTTTTGTGCAATTTCGAATATTCGATTTTACATGCTCTACCTCTTTTACCACATCGGAAATTTTAATATGTTGTGCTTTTTTAGCAAGACTATACCCACCCGAAGCACCTCTTGATGATACAACAAATCCACCCTTTTTAAGCTCCTGGGCTATTTTTTCTAAATATTCATACGGTAAACCATGCTCCTTTGCAACCAATCGTAACGACAATGATTTGTCTGCTTTTGCGAGCGCAGAAAGCAAAACAACCGCATAATGGGCCTTCGTAGAAAACAGCATATCAGAGTAATTTAGTATGAATTGAGTATATCACGACCATTTCTTGTGTCAAAAAAACTCTTTCCTTAAAAAAGAGCTTTTTTGACAAAAAATAAGGGGAAAATAAATATTAAATAGGGAGAAGAGCTTTGGTAACAACAGCGACAACCTCATCTGGAGAGCAGTTTCCTTTTACCAAATATTCAACAGCACCATGCGACTCGGCTTCCTGTTTATATGAGTAATTATCCATACTAGAAAGCACCACTATAGGAATATGCTTAGAGCGCTCCCATTCTTTTAGCTCACTCAAAACCGTTAAACCATGTTTATCTGGCAAAATCATATCCAAAATAATAGCGTCTATAGGCTCTTCTTTTATGACCTCTCTCATATGAGACCATCCATACGATTCGCGAGGAATAAACCCTGAATTCGAAAGAAGTAAAGCAATATAACCTGCAAACTGGGTGTCGTCATCTACGATAAGAATTTTCTTTTTTTGTTTCATATTTGGGAGTTGATAGCCTTATTTAGAGTGTAGCACAGTTTTTCTGTGAACATAAATTCCTACAATGGCTGCCAACATTGCGATACCAAGACTTATAATCAACGATATTCTTACCCCAAATACTATTGGCATAGGATCTATTCGTAGTAATTCCATGCCTGCTCTTAATAATCCAGTAAGGATAAAATACCATATCAATGGGAAAATGGTTGTTAGCCAATGTGATTTTTTTCTTAAGATAAGAAACAAAGCTAACCAAATAGCAACCAAGCCCACGAACTCATATAAAAATACTGGCTGAAAATAAGAGAACTGCTCAAATCCTGTCATTCTATAATCTGGGTGTATAAAAACAGATAATGGTCCGGTTGTCGGTTTTCCGTACAATTCTTGATTAACATAGTTCCCCCACCTACCAATTGCCTGGCCCAAAGCGAGCCAAGAAACCAACGTGTTCACCAAAGGCAAAACTGAAATTTTTAGTTTTCGTGCGCCTATAAAAAGCGCGATCCCCCCCCCTACAAGAGCTCCATGAATAGCAAGACCGCCATTCCAAATAGAAAAAATTTCTAAAGGAGCAGAAAGATAATATGAAAAATCTATCAAAATATAATAGAAGCGAGCTCCGATAACACCAGCTACAACAACCCAAAATACTAAGGTGTCGATATGTTCAGGATTATATCCTTTTATTTTGTAGCTTCTTCTCCAGCCCCAATACGAAAATGCGATCGCAATGGCTGCAAAAATTCCATACCAATGAATAGAATATGGACCAATAGAAAATGCGATCGCTGATACTGAAGGCAAAATAATATTCATATAATTATTATAGAGGCAATACCCTATGTGCACCACCACAATTTCTTCTACAATCAAAAACAGCCTCTTTTCGAGGCTGTTTTTAGAAATGTTCTAATTAGACACCAGGTGCCGGTGGTATAGCAGTGTCTCCACCTGGTACGGGAGGAGGAGGAACTGGTGCTCCACCTGGAGCTGGCGCTGGTGGCATAGGTGCGTCTCCGCCTGGTGCTGGAGGAGGAGGGACTGGTGCTCCACCTGGAGCTGGCGCTGGTGGCATAGGTGCGTCTCCGCCTGGTGCTGGTGGAGGAGGGACTGGTGCTCCACCTGGAGCTGGCGCTGGTGGCATAGGTGCGTCTCCGCCTGGTGCTGGTGGCATTGGAGTTCCGGTATCGAATGTCATACTAAGATGAGAGGCTCGCTACGAACGTTGAATAACCCACGCAAGAAGCCTTATTAACGACCATCTATTGCAACTATATCAAACCAAACGCCTTCTTTCAACCAAGACATCCACATTCTGTTAACATTTCACCGAAACAAAACTCCTAGGCTTTACCGTTTGATCCTAAAATTCTAATTTTGCGGATAATTTCTTTTTTCATCCTTTCTCGTGCCGGACCAAGTATTTTTCGAGGATCATATAACTCCGCGTTCGTTGATAATTCCTTTCTTACAGCAGCAGTAAATGCGAGTCGGACATCTGTGTCTGTATTTACTTTGCTAATTCCAAGAGATACGGCTTTTTTAATTTGAGCATCTGGAATCCCTCGTGCCTTTTTCACCTTTCCACCATGGGTATTAATTTCTTTTATTAAAGCCTGAGGAACACTCGAAGCGCCATGAAGTACCAGCGGAATAGAGATGCTCTCTTTAATATTTTCTAAACGTTTAAAATCTAAGGCTATCGCTTTTTTTGATTTCTCTATCCCATGGGCGGTTCCTATAGATATTGCCAGTGCATTGCACCCTGTTTCTTTTACAAACACTGCTGCTTCTTCTGGATCGGTATAAAAAGATTCTGTTTCTTTTACTTTCACCAAATCTTCGATTCCTGGAATAGCTCCTAATTCTGCTTCTACAGATACTCCATAATTCTTTGCCCATCGTACAACTTGGCGAGTACGGTGGACGTT